>JGI12109J20283_12335649_pt1 | contig 20543 bp, 20 predicted proteins | sample ElkSlonscriptome_12_FD_20283 | JGI IMG/M metagenome (IMG submission 20283)
TTCGTCATGCGGGTGTGCGAGAGGCTGGTGTCATCCATCCGCAGCCATGCATCAGCGCAGGCATCCGCACCGGCGCTGCATGCGTGGTGATGTATGGGAAGGAATAGTACAAAAACCTTTTTTTACCAGATGAACGTCTGGTTACCGGAACATTCCATGACTAGTAATTTGCGCATGCGTATGCTATACTGACAGCCAGGTAGCGCCCCCTGGGGCGTGAGCACGTCAGCGGGTTGCACCTGTGCCCGGCATCGCCTGTCGGCCACCAACGGGTGCAGCAGGCAGCACATTCGGTACGGGCGCATCATGCATGGCAGAGAGCATTGATTATTATGCACCTGGTTTCGTACGACACCACTTGCACCCTGCTTCTGGTCGCGGCTTTTGTGCCACGCACCCGCGACCGAACGTACCGGTCCCCGTCTGGTGCGCCCAACCGCTCCCACTCACCCACCCATCCGCATCCCTGGTCCACCGCGCTGTATCTCCCCGAGGATTACGATGACCCTGACTGAACCGGCGTCCCCGGACGTCCTATTTGCGTTGCCGGCGGGGACGAAAGGACGGAGGACAGAAGACGAATGCGGCTGCGTATGCGCAACGGGTTTCTGCTGCGACAACCATTCCGGGATGGGCTGTGGCAATGTCCGCTGACCTGTGAGTCGATACATCCGTCCAGGACCGATGTCGCGTGCCATTCCTGTTTGTTATGATGAGGACGCTAGTATGAGTCACACGCAGGGAGATGCTCTGCCCTGTTTCGTGGCTGACTGGTCAGCGAGTCACATTTGTGACGGAGGGAATTGGTATGATACGAGGGAACACAGATAGATGTGACGTTACTGCCGGCAATGAAGGGAAAGAAAATCAGCAATGAGCGAACCACCGATGTCCTTTCAGGCGCAATTGGAGCGGTTTCGTGAACGGACGGCAATGTATCGCGGACACTACCAGGCGCTCATTCTGCCCGGTACTCGCCAGCACATTACGGCGGCCTTGCTTATCGGTGGGTTAGAACCGCAACGGGTCGCTTTTTTACTCACCGAGCAAACGCGCGACATGCCGGAGAAGGTGGAGACAGAACTGGCAAATGTGACAACGGCTCTGTCGCATCCGCCGAAAGACTGGCTTGTTCTACCTGGTGACCACGCCACTACCGATACGGTCTATCAAGGGATCAAGCAGGTGTTGGAGCACTGGCACGATGTGCCGCCGACGGCAATTGCTGTGGATGTGACCGGGGGCTTTGCATTGATGTCGGTCGGGATTGCCAAAGCGGCGCATGTGCTGCGTCTGACCACAATCTATATCCTGAGCGACTTCCACCAGGAGACCAATCGTGTGGTTCCCGGAACACAGCGCCTTGAATTCCCCCCAGACCCCTACACCGTCTTTGGCGATCTGGAAGCAGATGAGGCGCGACGACTCTACCGTACCCACGATTACGAAGGAGCGCAGCGCATCTTTGCCAACCTCGGTCAGCGTGTCCCGGCTCCGGACAACCAACCCTACCGCGCCTATGCCCTGCTTGCCGAGGCATATGCCGCCTGGGATGTGTTCGCCTGGGACAAAGCCGCTGCTGCCCTTGCTGCCCTGCACACACATCCCTTCCCGGCAGACCTGGAACCCTATGATAAACGTTTGCAGGCGCAGTTTATCGCACTCCAGCAACTCACAAGCGATAATGAGCAGTGGGAAAAGAAGCCGACGCTGACACTGCTGAGAAACCCGACCAGCGTGCTGCCGCTCCTGGGCACCCTGTATGCCAATGCCCAACGGCGGGAAGCGCAGGGGCGGTATGATGTTGCAGCCCTCTTCTCCTACCGCTGCCTGGAACTGATGAGCCAGCATCGGCTGGCAACCTGGGGCTTGCTGACCGACCAGCCCGACTATCGTCCCCTGCGACGACGAATACCTGATCTCGATGATCGGTATCGCGGCGTTGAAGAGCGCATCTTCGACTATAGTCGCGGGTTGCCCCACTGGAAAAGCGGGATCAGTCTGTTCAACGGCTACATGCTGCTGGATGCCCTGCATGACCCCCTGGTGCAAGGCGTTGCCCTGGAGCAGATACGGGAGCGCACCAGAGCGCGTAATCAAAGTATGCTCGCCCACGGCTTTCGTCTGATTACCTCGGCAGAATACGAGCCGTTTCGCGCCGTGGTTGAGGACATACTGAATCGGTTTTTTGTGGTGCTCAAGGACGAAAGACCGCATTGGGAACAGACCTACCAGTTTGTCTGCCCCTTTGCACACGAGGCGGAGGAGTGATGACCCGGCAGCGTGGCGGCGACAAACGGAGTAGCTGGGAGACCTTCCGACGACGCTTGCTGCTGGTGCGGCGCTTGCTGCGTGGTACCGCTACCGCCGAGACCCTGATTGCCGCCGTTCGCCAGGCCGCCCCCGACGCGGCAGCGATCTATCCGGCCGATGCCCGCGCGGCCTTGCGGCATGACCTGGCAGCCCTGCGCAACGAGTTTCAGTGCCAGATTCGCTCACATCCCAGACACGGCTATACGCTGGAGCATCCCGGCAGCCTGACTCTGCTGGATCTGCCCGACGAAGAACTGGAAGCGCTGGTCTTTCTGGACGCGCTGATTGCCGACAGTTCCCTCCCGAATGCGGCAACGATCGGCGCGCTGCTGGCCCGTGTGACGGCCCTGCTGCCCGATGAGCGGCAGCAGGCTCTGGGGCGGCTCCGCGAACATCCGCGTGTCGCTGCCCCGGATATCATGTACGAGCCCCCGGCCGCGCTCCTGGCGACCCTGAAGGGCGTGCTGGGGCGGCAGCAGATTACCTTTGACTATCGCTCATCCTACGCGCCGGACGATACGGTGGTACGGCACCGGGTTGCGCCCTATGACCTGATCTACCGTGATGGACACACCTACCTGGAAGCGTACTGTCACGCATGCGCGATTGAGGAACTGGTGGGTACCTATGTCACCTATCGCCTGAATCGCATGGTGGACGGCTCATTGACCGTGCTGGCACAAGCGCTCCCACCCGGTGCTCCGGCTCGTCCGACCTACACGATCCGCTATCTGCTGGCCCCTGACGTTGCACGCCGGCGAGATATCTCCCTCTGGTTTGATGCCTGTCAGGTCGCATTCCAGGACGATGGCTCCGCCCTGGTCACCGCGCAGACGCATGATCTGTGGCAGGCGCGGCAGGTGGTGCTGCGCTATCGGGAACACTGCCGGGTGCTGGAGCCGCTCCAACTGGTGACGATGGTGCGCGAAAGTATTGACCGCATGGCGCAACGCTATGCGGAGGAGCCTCCTGTGCTCCATGGAGACGGCACCGTATCCACTGATGAGAGGACCCTATGAACGAAGCGACAATCGTGGTAAATCTGGCGCATCCACTGACCGATACCCATCTGGCCCAGATGACGGCGATCCTGGGGCACACGCCGAACGTGCGTTTCTTTGCGACCCAGGCCGATCGCAGCCGTCCGCTGGTGGAGGTGGCGCATGCGATCGTTGAAATGGTGGGGCTGAGTTCGGAAGAGTGGCAGACCCTGCCGTTGGTCCTCAACCCGCCGGGGTTGGCTCCGCTGGCGCTGGCGGTGACGGCCGAACTGCACGGGCGTTGCGGTTACTTTTTGCCCATCCTGCATATGCGTCCGGTGCCCAACGCCCTGCCGCCACGCTACGAAGTGGCCGAGATTGTCAACCTGCAAGCGGCGCGGGACCATGCCCGCAACCGGCGGTAACCGAGAACCCGGACCATGACAAGGAGCATAGGTATGCATGAAGAGACACGCGTCCCCAACCTGCCACCCGCACCCGTCAATGTGCCCACCGGCCTCCCGGTGCTGCGTGCCCGGGTCACGCTGCGGCTGCTGGAAGATGCCACCCTGCCGGTCCACAAGGCGGCGATGCTGCGCGGCGGCTTCGGCTATGCCTTCCAGCGCGCCACCTGCCCGCAGCGGTGTTGGGGGCAGTCAGACCAGTGTGACACGGACACCATCTGCCCCTACCGGCAGGTGTTTGAAACGCCGCGCCCACCCGACAGCGCTCACCTGCACAACTTGCGCGACGTACCGCGCCCCTTCGTGATTGAGCCGCCCATGGACGGTAAAACGCGCTATGCAGGCGGCGACAGCCTGGAGTTGACGCTGGTGCTGATTGGACAGGGCATCGATGACCTGCCCTATTTCCTCTTTGGCCTTGAGCACCTGGGGCGTATGGGATTGGGCAAGCAGCGTGCTCGCGCCCGGTTGGAACGGGTCGAGGCACTGCACCCCTGGCAGCCGCTGGGGCACGTCATCTACCAGGATGGCGCGGTGCTGACCAGCGCGGAGCCGCTGCCTGCGCTCACGGCAGAGATGGTCACCGCCCGCGCCCGCACGCTGCCTGCTGACCTGCGCCTGGTGCTACGTACCCCGCTGCGGGTCAAGGCACGCGGCGATTTTTTGCAGCATATTGACCCGGCAGCGCTGGTGCAGGCCATCTGCTGGCGGCTCCAGGCGCTGGCGGCGTTTCACGGCAGCCGTCCCTGGGAAGCCGACTACCGCCCGCTGGTCACTCAGGCAGGGGCGATGGTCGTTGCCGAGGAGCAGGTTGGCTGGGCCGACTGGACGCGCACCTCCACACGCGGCGGCGCAGCGAGAAAGATGACGCTGGGCGGTCTGCTGGGCAGTGCGGTCCTGCGCAACGTGCCGCCCGACCTGCGCGCGGTGCTACTGATGGGCAGCCTGGTACATGTCGGCAAGGCATGCGTGTTCGGGCACGGTGGCTATACGGTGGAGCGGTTGGAATGAGTCGCATCGTTCCCGTCCTGGCATCGGTCGAGGATGGATGCTTCCTCCTCGTGTGTGCAGTAGGGTAGGAAGAGGAGTATAGAGAGGATTGGTTATGCATCGATTCATTGCTGGCACATGCCAGATGCACCTGACCATTACCCCACAGGGGCCATGGATGGTGCGTGGCGAGGAGGATACAGAACGGAAGCTCTGGATGCCGTTAAAAAATCCTACAGGCCAGATCGTGTTGCCTGCGAGCAGCCTCAAGGGGGTGCTGCGGAGCACTGCCGAGCGTATCTTGCGAACGGTTGACACAAATACTGACCCGAAACGCATACCGCTGGCAGATGATCCCTTTGTCCACAAAGATGCTGATTATCGCCAGTATGAGCGTGCGACCATTGCTGATTCTGAATTAGCAGAATGGAACGAGACGCATAACCGCTACACCCAGGAGCAACTCGCGCCTGAACGAATTTACCGGGTACTCTCTGCTGCCTCGCAGATGTTTGGCTGCACCCTGCATGCTGGTCTGGTGACGCTGGATGATGCGACGATGCCAGCCAGACGCCTGTCACCGCGCACGCATGTTGCCATTGACCGCTTCACCGGGGGCGTCGGTGAGGGGCCTTTCAATGAGCAACTGGTTGTGGAGCAGTCCCCACTCACGACACACCTGACCATCACAAATTTTGCGCTCTGGCAGATTGGCCTGCTGGCGTTGGTATTTCAGGAGATCAACCGGGGCTATGTGGGCATAGGAGCCGGGACACGCAAGGGGCAGGGACAGATGAAGATCGCGGTTCCTGTTATCACGTTCACATACAACGCTCAGGCGTACAAGGATAGTCAGAAAGGCATTATTTCAGCCCAGGCAGCCTTGAAACAGTGGCTACCTGAGATGGTTCATGATGTGCCAGAAGAAATCAGCGCTATGCAGGCAGGGTCAGAAGACAATACAGTCCTGCTGGAAGCTATTGATCCGCAAACATCCCAGGATTGGCGCGAGCAAGGCATGAAGGTTCTTCTTGTCCAGGAAGAGCAGGTTCCGGCACTTTTCCAGGAAGCGGTGCAGCATGCCTGGGGGCCGTGGGTGCAGCAGATGATGAAGCAGGAGGTGCAATGATGCCGCCGAAAAACCCGTATGATTTCGTGCCATTCGAGGGGACACCCACATATTGTGACACGCAGCCAACAGCAGCACAGGCAACTGGTCTGACGGGCACAATCTTCTTTGAACTGGAGGTTCTGACTCCCCTCTGTATACATCAAGATCCAGGGCAATCAGGTGTGCGCTCCTTTGCATCACTTGGCAATCAGCCGGTTATGCCTGCCACATCGCTCAAGGGGATGCTACGGAGTGTGCATGAGGTAGCGACCAACAGCACCCTGGGCTTGCTGACCAGCAAGCCACGTGGTTGGCGCTACAGAGATGTTCCCAAAGCGTACCTACCAGGCCAACACCCGGAACGCCTGACACCGAGCGAAGCCCTCTTCGGGATGGTAGGAACGGCACGCGGCGATGAGGCTGTTGGGCATGCGGGCCACCTGGTACTGCGTGATATTCCTGTTTCCGGCGGCTTGAAACAGCAGTCGGTTTCGAGACCACAGGGCGGTCAGCCCAAACCAGCGCACCGCAGTTTCTACTTCACCCCACAGGGGCAGATACTGGGTCGCAAGTTCTATTACCACCAGCACGACTACCAGCGGGTCTTGCAGGTCTATGCCAGTGATCGGCAGATGCCAACCGTCAAGGTCGAGTCGGTGCCGCCTGGTACACGCCTGCCCGGTCAAATGCAGTTCTTCAACCTGAGTGAGCACGCGCTGGCAGCTCTCACCTATGCGCTGGTGCTGGAATGGGATGCACAGCAAAACACCGGGCTTGTCCATAAACTGGGCTATGGCAAACCATTGGGCCTGGGCAGTGTGCGGATTAGCATCACGCGCCTGCTGGTTGAGCGGCAGGAACAGGAAGGGCAGCACATCCCCTCGCGCTTCCTCAGCTATGGTGACAATACTCTGGAGGATTGGACCAGCCGAATTGTCCGGCTGCGCGATAGCGCCAAAGATAGCTGGCTAGGGCGGCAACAGGGCAATGCAAGCTATCAAGCTTTTGCCACCATTGCCCACTGGCCGCAGCCAGAGAATTTCGTCTACCCTGATTTCGGGTTCTTCCGCCGAGAGCGTGGAGCAAGCCAGAAGACGACGCTCTGGGCATACCAGGGGCGCAGCAACCCGCATCCGGGCAGCAGTCCTGTATCACCTGCATCGACACCTGCCAATCAAGGGCAACCTACGCAATCGCCCGGTGCTGTTGCACCACCTAAGCCACCGCCGCCGCCTGATCCGCCCCAACGTCGCAGGGGAATGCTCGGGATGGGCAGTCAAGGCGGCTATGCGGTGTTTGATGGCGATGAAAAGCTGACAGTCCATACCGGGGGTAGTAATAGGAGGCTCATCAGGAAAAACATGCAACGCCTTCAGCAGGGTGAGCGCATCCCGGTAAGCTATTCCCGCGATGAGAGCAGCGGCAGCGCGATGGCATCTGATCTACACGAGGAGCAGTCATGACAACGAAGTATCTTGTCCTCTTCGATGCCGACCGTATTAAAGACTATGTGTTTGCCACGGGGCGGCTGAAAGAAATCCGGGGGGCCAGCGAACAAGTGCGCCAGCTCACAGATAAGGATGCTGTGGAGCAGATGAGCACCCTGGAAGACCTGAAACCTGAGACAAATGAGGGGATTATCTACACCGGGGGGGGGGCGGGTGCGCTGCTCTTCGCGGAGGAGGAGCAGGCCGCAGCCTTTTGCCGCGCAATCGAACACACCTATCGACGCACCACCCGCGCGGCGACCCTGAGCGCGGTGTATGTCCCCGTTCAGGATGATACACACCAGGCGGAATACGCGGCGCAGACGCTGGCAGAGCGCTTGCTCGCGCGGCGCAAAGCGAGTCGCCCACAGGCCGAGCATATCCCTGGTGGCGGAGTCATCCGCTTTTGCAGCAGCGACCGGCTCCATCCCGCCAGTTCACGCATCCGGCGTGACCCGGATACCACAGCCAGCCTGCTGGTGAGCGAATCGACCGCCATCAAGCATATGCAGAATAAGCACTACCGTGATCGACAAACCTTTCTCAATGGCGATTTCTGGCAGGCATTTGAGCCGCTGCTGCCCGAGGAAGACCGCGCGACATGGCGCAAGGCTGTGTATGGCGGACAGGACCTGGGCGATATCGGACGGCAGGCATGCCCGCGCGGCTATGTCGCCTTGGTCTATGCTGACGGTGACCGGATCGGCAAAACAAAGCAAGCAGTGGTCAAGGCGTATGGACTGGCTGGCTACATGGCGTTCAGTCAGGCCCTGAGCGAGGCAGCCAACCGGGCCACAGCGCAGGCACTGGCAGATGCCTACAAATGGCGTGCGCCGCGAAACCAGGCATTGCCCTTTGAGGTTATCACCATCGGTGGTGACGATATCCTGCTCATCTGCACTGCCGAGCGGGGATTGCAGGTGGCCTGCACGATCAGCCGCCTGTTTGGCGCGTGGGTGCAACAGGTCTTTCATGAGAAGCTGCACGAACAGGGAAAGACCATCGATAAAAAAGCCCCCGATCCCGTCAGGGAGGTATCGGCGTCGGTAGGGGTGGTGCTTGCCCACGATAGCCTGCCTATTGTGCAACTGGAGCGACGCGGACGCGAACTGCTCAAAAGTGCCAAGAAACAGCGCGGTGGTGGACAGGGCGGCATCGACTTTCATATTGTCAAAACCCCTGGCCTGGATGCTATTCAGGGTGTACGCAGCCGGGAATATATGAGTGATGAACAGACCGCCCTCACCATGCGGCCCTATCGCATTGATCAGGCCGAGACGCTGCTGCGTTATGCACGTCATCTCAATGGGTTGTGTGATAGCACCGGGCAAGCAACCCATGATTCTGCAGCACAGCAGACAATGCCCCACCTACCCAACAGCAAACGATCTGCGCTGTATGCTGCGTGTCAGGGGCATCGCACGCAAGTGACATTTGATGTGCTGTCGCTCCATGCGCGGCTAGGCGCACACGAGCGGCGGGCGCTGCTCGATGCGCTGCATGCACTGGGCTGTCTCCCGTACTATCCATTTGCACCAGCAGATGACGACGACATCTCACATACGGCATTGCTCGATTTGCTCGAAGTGATGGAATTTGTAGCAGAGGAGGGACGATGGGCGTAACATATTTTCCCGTACAGATTGAGGCGACGATTACCCTGACCACCATGCTGCATATCGGCACGGGATTGGGACTGGGGCAGATACTCGATGATACGATTGTGCAGGGGCCGCATCCGCGTGCCGGACATATCACGCTGCCTTATATTCCCGGTTCAAGTCTGAAAGGGCGACTGCGCTCCCTTGTGCGGCAGTTGACTGCGTTCCTGGGCTGGACACCGGAGCAGCGCAGCATGGCCGAGGCACACCTCTTTGGATTTGCTGATCGCCCTGGAGGGCTGGTTTTTGTCGATGCTCATATCGAGGAGTTCCTGGCACAAAACCTGTCCCATGAGCAGCTATCGAACAGTGCGGCCTTGCATGCCCTCCTGGTACGCAGTGAGCGCAGCTTTGTGAGCTTGAGCCGTCAGCGGCGGGTTGCCCTGGAGCAGCGACTCTTTCGCATTGAAATGGCAGAGCCGGAACTTCCGTTTACCTTCCGGGCTACCGGGCGACTGCCAGAGGCCGACAGCAGGCGTGATCTAGGGTTGCTCCTCGCGGCGCTGTGCGATCTAACCCATCTAGGAGGACACAAAGCGCGGGGCTGTGGGCACTGCCGCGTAGCTATTGATACGGTACATGTGAATAATGAACAGGTGACAGATTGGCAGAAACTGGTGGAGCACCTCCCATGAATAATCAACAGACGAGTATTCAACTGACCCTGACGCTGCTCTCGCCCACCTGCATTGCGCAGCGCCCAACCTCGCCAGGTCAGTTCATTGAAACACTGACCTACCTGACCGGTACGGTCATTCGTGGCGGCATCGCAACCTCCTGGCTGGCCGGACGCCGCTATGAAGAACTCGATTCGGATGAGCAGCAGCAGTTTCGCCGCCTGTTTCTCTCGGGCGCGGTGCGGTTTGGCAATGCCTGGCCCGTATATCAGCCTGCAGAGAACTCGGCAGCATACCAGACCTTGATCGTGCCGCGTACTGCCTGGACCCCCAAAGACAACAGCGGCTGGCGCACCGATGAGGACAAGAACAAGCAGGGCGCAGGGGTGCGCGATGCGCTGGCTGTGCTGCTCAACGAGACATCGCCCGATTGGGCGCAGTGGGAAGACTGGGATCGGCTGGGACAGGATTTCGTGAGCGAGAACGGAGGCCGCTGGAGCAGTGTCAGCTCGCGTCGCCGTCTGATCAGCCGCACGGCGCTGCTGCACAACGACGAAGGACTATCGCCGCGCATGCGTGGCGTGGCGGCAGACGGGCAGCTTTTTCAGCTTGAAGCCCTGGAAACCGGGCAATCGTTTCGCTGTGTCATCGACGGGCCAACGGATCTGATGGAAGACTTGCAGAAAAATGTGCTGCAAAGTAACCCGATCCTATCCATCGGGCAGGCACGCAGCCGTGGCCTGGGGCAGGTAGAGGTATGCCAGGAGGGGGAACCGCAAGCTGCTGTGCGTTCCGTGGATAGTTTGAAACCAGCGGTGCAAGCGTTTACGCAGCGGGTCAGCAGCCAGGGAACCGGCGCAACGAACTGGTACTATCTGCCGGTCACGCTGGAGTCCGATACAATCCTGCGTGATCACTATCTCTTGCCATCCAGCAGCGGTGATCCCACCGACACCCTCTGGCGCTACCTTCCCGCTGCCGATCCCGCGTTGCAGCAGATGGCCTTGCACATGGCTGTACAGAGCACGCGCTGGCTGGGCGGATGGGACGAACTGCGCCGCCTGCCGCGCCCGCCGCAGCTTGCCGTGCAGCAAGGCTCCGTCTGGGTCTATCGAGTACCTGCCCGTGATGAGGTGTTGGACGCCGCCCTGCGCTGGTGGCTGCAAGCCGAAGCCGACGGGGTGGGGGAACGACGCAGCGAAGGATTCGGACGGGTGCGGTTGCTGCACCCCGTGCATATGGAGGATCAGACACGATGAAACAGCGTCTACAGCACGCCATAATGCGAGAAGCGCTACGATCTATCACCCGTGACACACTCAGCAAGGAACTGGATGCGGCACTGAAAGACCTGATACTGCCACCCAACCACCGGCTGCATCTGCTGGCCCGCAGCATTGCATGGCATGAGAACCGGCAGAAACCAGAGTCCCGATTACAGGAACTGGCCCGCGAACTGGCCCGCCTGTGGCGGCGCGTGGAGAACGAGCAGGAACAGAAACTGTATCTCTTTCTCATCAGCAACCTGGGCCTGCGCTACGAACTGGATGCGCTGCACTCCAGCCTGCAGGAAGAGAGCAAACGCCTCGATAAGGAATATAACGCACGGGACAGTCAGCGCAAAGCAGCGCAGAGTAAGGAAGAAGAACGTATCCACCGCAATGCTATGCGCCAGCAGCAGCAGCAGCGTTCTGTGCAGGAAACCAGGCTCAAGCTGTATCAGCAGGTGATAGATAAAGTGAACGAATTGCAGCCAGCACAGCAGCAGGCCTCCTGGATTGAGCAGGTGTTGCAGCGGGTGCAGGATGCGAACGCAGAGACCACCCGACCATACGAACTTTCAGACGAAGAACGCACGCACCTACGACCACAGGTACGCCTGCTGCTGGCACTGGCAGCCGTGCAGCTTATTCAGACGGCAAAGCAGCGCAGCAACATGCGGGAGATGATACAACAGCGAACAGAAACGGAGCAGGCAGCATGACCACATCAGGACAGAACACGCAGCAGACAGGGAGCGTGACCCGCTATACCATAACCGGAAAGCTGGAACTGAACGGAGCGTTGCATATTGGCAGTGGAGGCAGCGGCACCACGGATGCAGGCGACTCACTGACCGATGCCAGCGTCATTCGGGATAGCAGCGGCAAGCCATACATTCCTGGCTCGTCGCTGCGGGGTGTCCTCCGCACTGCGGTCAGTCAGTATGCCCCCGTGATTGGCCTGGGATTGATCCGCGAAGACAATGTCATTGATGACGCGGTAACGGCAAAACGAGAGGAGCGCAGCATCACCGCCGACAGTTCCGAGGGGGATCTGCAAGACATTCTCGAAGCCGTTCTGGAGCCAGCCGAACGGCTCTTTGGCACGGTTCACTGGTCTTCGCCGCTACTCATTCCCGACCTGCACCTGCTCGATCACAGCACCCCAGGGGGTGAGATTCGCCACGGGGTCGGGATTGACCGCGACACTGGCGCGGCCCGCGATAAATTCAAGTATGATTTTGAGGTGTTGCCCCGTGGGCTCTGCTTCGGGCTGTGGATACGCTGCGATGTTCCCCACCAACCAGCGAGCTATCAGCAGAAATGGTCGCATCTGCTGGCGCTGGTCTTGCATCTGCTGAGCCAGGGTGAATTGACCCTGGGGGGGCGGCTTGCCCGTGGCGTGGGGCAGGTGCAACTGACTGATTGCAACGTATACCGGCTTGAGATGGGGAATCGCAATGCCCTGCTCACCTCGCTGCTGGCAAACAATGCCGCCGACGGGCGATACGGCACCCTACAAAAAGATTGGTTATCAGCCATGCTCAAGGAGATCAAAGATGTTTGCCAGACGCCTGAATGAATTGCAACTCACGCTGCTGATCAAACCTGACGATGCGCTGCTACTGATCAAAGAAGGGCGGCACCTGGAAGGCAAGAACAAAGAGCGGCGCTCCTTTCACCGTGGCGAGCACATTGCCCGGTCACCTGCCCGACCGCGACGACGTGAGGGGGGCGGCACAGGTGACTATGACAGTCCGGACAATTGCTTTGATATGGCATTTGTGTACAGCAGCACCCACGAGGGCGACCGTCTGTATCTGCCGGGAAGCAGTCTGCGCGGTGTGCTGCGTTCGGCTGCCGAGCGGATTGTCGGGCGCTGGCGGCCTGATCTGGCCGATGATCCGTTTTCTGCTCTGGCAGACGATGACGCTTCCTCTGACACGCTCGACTCGACACCCCAGGGTGATGCCATCTATCGGCAGGCAGGCCCGCTTGCCCGCTGCTTCGGTCATCCGACGCTGCGTGGACGCTGGCGCATTGCCGATGCCTGGATCGAGAACGAAGCAACGGCCAACGTGCAGATGGCAGTCCGTGATGGTGTGGGCATTGACCGGGCAACGGGCGCGGCAAAAACCAGCATCAAGTTCCAGTTCGAGGCTGTCAGCAGTGCCGTATTCAAGACGACGCTGGTGCTGGTGAATTATGAACTGTGGCAACTGGGACTGCTGGCGCATGTGCTGGCCGCTCTGGACACGGGCGATGTGCGCATCGGGTATGGCACCCGGCGTGGATTGGGACGGGTGCGCCTCTCCATCGCGGATATGACCTGGCGCTGGTATGGCTACTGCCCAGCAGAGCAGGATGGGCAGGTGGCCCTGCCGTCATTGCATGCCCTCACGGAATGGGTCAGGGGGCGGGTAGCGCATGACCGATTGCCTGCCACTGAGGCGTATGGGCTGCAGGATGCAAAACAAGAATGTACCCTGCCTCTACCTCTCCACTCTGCCGGTCTCTGGACCGAAGGTCGGTTGATCTCTGAGGCACCGGCGTCGCAGAGCGCATGGAACCCGGTGAACTGGCTGGCTGCTCCCTGGCCGATACTTGGCCCGCTGCTGCCACAAGTTCTTACAACGTGGAACACCGTACCGGAGGGAGCAAGATGAGTGCATACATAGGCTATACCACGCTGAATCCTGAAAGCGCTGGACAGGATACGGACGCTCCTTCCTCGCAGCCTGGGCAGATAACAGCCATTGCTGATCTCCTGGGAACCGGGCCACTCGCGGCGTGGCTTGAAGACCCGCAGCGGATAGATGGACTGTCTTTGCAGGAAGGCATACGTGCTGACGATCTACCGAGACTGATGCAGCACTGGCCGCAGGGACGGCTGTTTGGCCCCGCCGCCGACGTGCAATGGGAGCGGTTGTCGGATGGCAGCGTGCATGTGGTGGCGATCAGCGATGCAGCGCTTGACTCGGCGCATTGGCAGGGCGTGCTCCCGCTCACGGCGTTGGATACCGACGATCAGACTGATGGCATGCACTTGCTGCTATGGGGGGAGTATAAAAAAGGTCGATGGGAGGAGGGGCGCATTCCGGGCTTGAACCGACGACCAGGCCAGGAACCGTGCTACCCAACGCATTGGCAAGGCCCGTATGCCGCCATTGTGGCCTGTTGCTATGAGGCGCGCTGGGACTACCAGGCAGGCAGCATGGAAAGCGTTCGGACCATTACCCGTTACCTACGCTATGACGGCAACTACCAACCAGCGGAAGACCGGCGATTGAAACAAAATCAGCCAGAGGGAACACCATGAAGCGCACCATTCTGACCCATGTTGGCACCAGTCTCTTTGATGCCAGGGCATTCACCAGAATATATCCCAGAAGGAAGGCCGGCGAGCTGAAAGAACAATTCCAACGTACCCCCGGATATGACGGGAAAGATGTTGAGCAGGCGTGCCGAGATGCCTTGATTGAGGGACTAAAAGATTGCTGGCGTGCTGGCATTGAGCCCTGGAAGAGCTGCCAGGACTCACCGGCTGAGATTGCATCATTGCATATGATTGGTGTACGGCCCGGCGATCGCGTGATGCTGGTTTCGTCAGATACCCATGCCGGTACCTTCTGTGCGCAATTGCTTCGTGAGTGTCTTAACGAACTGCGTCATTTACCATTCAGCGCACCCGATCTCGATGTACCCCCGGTGAGCCGACTCACCGGGGTGGAAACCCAGGATGGGCAGGCTTTTGTCGCTAACGGGTTGCCGGCCTATATGAAATTAATTGCGCACGAGCGGAAAAACCTTGATACGGAACCCGGGACGCAGAACTATGACCATGTCCCCTTGCTCTTTAATATTACAGGTGGCTATAAGGGGTTGATTCCCTTTGCCATGATTGCCGCACAACTTCTGGCCTCGCATCCCCACCATAACATTGCAACCAAACTGGTGTACTATTATCACGAGGGGGCTCACTTTATTGAGGTCAACACGTTCTTCCCGCTGGACTGGGGGAAATTGCGCGATATCTATCCACGGATTGAATACATGTGTAAACCAGGAGGTAATACCAGAGAACGTGCCCCCCATAACGATAAGGAAATCTATCCGTATTGTGATGAGTCGGGACAGCCCAATGCCCTGGCATATGCGCTGTATTATCTCATCCGTGATCTGAAATGGATCGGATCATAACCCATGCAGATGCGGACAGTGACCATTACCTATACGGATGGCGGCGCACGCGAAACGGTGGGGTTGATTGACTGGTACGATGGCACAGCGCGCCTCGTGCGGGTATCCGAGGAAAGCGTTCCCAGTTCGTGTGCGCTGGCGATTCTCCGTGGTGACGAGATACAATCACATCTCGTGTATCAGTTGCCTGAGACCATTCTGCGGCGAGCACGGTGGGAACCAGGTGATGACACACGGATTATGGATGCATTCCAGCAGATTACCTTGGGAAAGACACACCAGCAGGAACACTTTGAGGTGTGGTGTAATGTTATCGTGCCGCACATGGCATTCATTATCCAGGGCTTGTTCTGCCCGGATGGACGCTGGTACACATGCCCAACCTACTGGCTCCGCGCCGCAGCCACCCTGGTGCGGAGCCAGCTATCCTGGTACACCAGTACCGAACCACCACACAATCGCCGGCAACAGGTAAATTACCTGATGCTCTGGCGACTGTATGCCCATAGCTTACTGCAGTTAGAACATCTCCGACTGGCAGATCCCAGTCAACGTTGGAGCGACGATCAGACCGATGAAATGGAACGCGCTCTGACCGAGTGGCTCACGATCTGCCAGTCGGATGCGACTACATGGCTCTTTTATCGCCAACGCAGCTACTGGCACGATCCGGACCCGCTCGATGGTGCTCCTCAGTTTGGTCTGGCCTACCGGGAGTATCGGCGGGAATATGAGGTCAGGCGGATTGCTGAGGCTATGGAAACGTTGGTTGCATGGTGTATGCCCCAACCAGCGCATGCCGAAGGAGTCAAAGACACTGAGCGCATGCTGCGGCAATATCTTGAACAACTGGGTCTGACCTGGTATCTACCTCGATACCGCGTGCGCGACGGACGGCACGCTATCGCGGTTGGGCGTGGGTATACACACTGGTACCAGCGATGGGTTGCACCCCCACTTGGATTTAGTCGATTACTTGCCGGTATTCTGGTTGGTTTCTTCGTGTTTGTGCTGGAAGATGGTGTCTGGAGAATAGCCGATGAAATCGCCGGAGATCCCTGGCGTCTGACGGTAAGCCTGATTGTGCCTGCCGGGATTACCTGGATTTATCTGTTTTCGGGAATTAAACGTAAAGTTGCCTACGATAGCAGCAAACGCACCTTCCTCCTCTGGGGGGTTGGTCAGGTCGGTGCGATTGGAGTGGCAGTAATGTTTGGTTGGTTACTTCAGCCAGTACTCACCTGGAGTACACCCACGCATGCCTGGATTGCCCCCCTCATTCTGGCCCAGTTCGCGCTCTTTATCGGCATATTTACGCAACTCCTCTTTGATGAAAAACCGACAACTGCCCCGCTGGATGCGCCGTGATACCCAGAAGCGTTCCAACATTCTGTTCATTGGAGAATTAGCATGGATGCTTTACACCCGCAGAATCTTCTCACCACCCTTCTCCGCATCGAGCAGGCCCGCCATCCCGTGACTGACCGTACGACGCTGCCTCCATTGTTGCAGGTGGTCACGCAGGAGATCCAGACCCTGCTCCAGGCCGACACGGTGATGATCACCCTGTGCGCCGAGCGGTTTGATCCGCCGTGGCCGCTGGGTGTTGCCAGTGGGGAGAACGAGCCGATGCAGACCGAGACCGCGGTTATCCACGACATTCACTGGGCCGGGGTGCATCTCGCCACCCTGCGCATTGCGCCACCACCGGACGATGCTGCGCTGACGACGATGCTGCCACTGCTCCTGCGCATGCTCGGCGAGTCGATTGCTGAGGTGCGGGCGGTGGAGGTGCTGGTGCAGCAGACCCAGGAGCATATTCGCCGGGAACTGGCGGATGAACTCCATGCCTCGGTGCAACAAATTCTGGCCGGTATCCGGTTATTGGCCGAACGAACCACCCGCGAAATTGCCCGCGATCCGCACTATGCCACCCGATTGGCCCAGGATATTCGGGAAGCTGCGCAGCAAGGATTTACTGAACAGCGGTTTGTGATCCATGGGACGCGGGGCCATGATCTTCGGCATACGTTTCACGATGATCTGCAGCGGTTGCTGGACCAACTGACCCGCCAGGTGCCGGACTTGCAGCTCACCCGATCGCTTGATCTCCCCGTCGTATCGGCCGATGTCGCCGCATGTCTGATCCATACGGTGCGCAATGTTCTCGCTAATATTGCGCTCCATGCACAGGCGCGGGCAGTCCATATCCGGATCGCGCCGGACGATCCGTGGGTCGTGCTGCATATCCGTGACGATGGCGTTGGGTGTGATCTGGAGGCGGCCATAGCGGCGCCCGGCATTGGCTTAAATAGTGTGATTGAGCGCGTCACAGCCCTGGGTGGGCGATATCAGTTGACGGGTGCGCCCGGCTCCGGAGTCCAACTGGATGTCCGGCTCCCGCTCCCATCAGGCAGATCCGGTATATAGGAGGAGTTCATGGACGAACCAATTGATATCATCTTTGTCGATGATCATCCCATTTTTCGGGTCGGGTTGCGTGTCATTCTGGAGGAGCCGGGAACCCCGGCGTTGCGCGTGCTGGGTGAGGCGGCTGATGCACCCACAGCACTGGCCCTGGTGGAGCAACTGGTCCCCGATGTGCTGATTGTCGATCTGCAATTGCATCGAGATACTGATTGCTCATCGGGGATCGGGCTGATTCAGGCAACACGCGCCCTCAGTCCACATACCCAGGTGCTGGTACTGACTGCCTTTGAAGAGACAGATCGGTTGATCCGGGCCCTGCAGGCCGGGGCAAATGGCTATATCTTTAAGACCGAGCAACTCGATAGTGCGGAGATTCGGCGAGCATTGCAGGAGGTAGCGGCGGGCGGCCACTTCTATGGTCCCCAGGTGATGAAACGTATTCACGAGATGCTGACGCAAGAAGATGCATCCGCGCCCCTGCCCCGCGATCATCTGACACAACGGGAATGGGAAGTCCTGGCCTTGATTGCGGCGGACTACAGCAATCAGGCGATTGCCGATACGCTGGTCATTAGCATTAAAACGGTCAAGACGCATGTGTCCAATATCTTGAGTAAACTGCAGCTCCGCCGCCGTGAACTGGCGGCCCTCTACTATCACGCGCACGTCACTCCGCAGCATCCATCACCGTAGGCACCGCCGGCTGGGGGCAGATTTGGTCGAAGGCCGCGCATTTCTGCGTTCTGTCTGAGACCGTTTATCCCCACCTGCCCCCATCTCTCCAGCCATCCACACAACGCATTCCAGCTCCAGCGCCTCCGTCCCGGACCGATATGGGCCGGCGGCGCTGGCGTGGTTCAGGATCGGTCCCGGTCTGATCCGCGGCATACGCCTGCGCCCGATGCATGCGCCCCCGGTCGTATGGTTCAATATGTCTGTCCACAACCGTACCTTTCCAACTGCATAGTGATACGGAGGAGAAGCATGAGTCTTGCGATTGAGAACCTGCAGCGGTATGACCCGCAGGCCGCCGCCCCAACCCGGGCGGCGACGACACCCCATCTGCCCATTCCGCCGGATCAGGATGTGTTGCTGATATCCGCCGGCAATTCCGGAGAGAGTGTGGCCCTGCGGTGTCAGGCGCTGGGGGTCAGCGACGGTCGGTTCCTGCCGGCCGCCGGGATCAATAATGATCGGCTGGCGCCCCGGCCCATTCCGGTGCGGCAGCCGGACGGCACACGCACGCCGCTGACCCTGACCGAGCGGCTGGTCCTGGAGGGGGACAATCCCCGCGATCAGCTCGCGGAGTATCCGCTGCTGGCCGCACGCTATCAGCATCTGCTGCGCGGTATTCCCGTGTTGGAGACCTATCCGCGGGCCGGGGCGGGCGGCCATGGGCACCCGGTCATTTCCGCCCTGGACCTGGACCTGCACAGTGAGGCGGTCTGGGCCTTTCTGCGCCGGAGCGTGCGCCACCTGCACGCCGCGCCTGTCGTTGCCGCCGGGCAGAGTGAGATCCAGCGCCTGATTGCGCAGAGCCGGCAGCAGCAGGCGACCGGTCGGGAGAAACACATTGTGGTGATTGGCAGCGCATGTGGCGCGATGGGCAATGCCGCCCACCATCTGCTGCCCTATCTGCTCCGGGCCGTTCTGGCCGAGCAGGGCATACCCAGCTACCAGCTCTGGGGGGTCATCCTGGGGCCGCGCGCCTTCACCGGCCTGACGCCCTTTGTGCGGCATAACTACCGCGCGCTGCTGGAGTCGCTGGAGTATATGCACCGGCACGGACAGCAGCGGACCTACCTGCATGACCGGACGATTGCCCAGCAGCAGCCGCCCTATGACCGGGTGTTCCTGCTGGATGACCCGGCGCTGCCGGGCGCGGGTAGCCGGGTCACCGAACCCGAACTGGACGGCTTCCTGGACCGGGCCGCGGTCAGTCTGTATCTCCTGCTACGCGGGACGGTCTGGCAGACGATTGCCAGTCATATCGCCAATGACGATGGCGTCACGCGCGGTGATGGCCGCCTGCGCTATCTGCATACCGTGCATGGGGTGCTGGCCGGGATTGACCGCGCCCATCTGACGGACTTGCTGACCACCGCGCTGGCGCGCCGACTGCTGGCCCAGTTTCAGCAGCGGTTCGCCGGCCCGGAGCCGGCATCCTCCTGATGCCGAGCCGTTTACCCCGGCGGCCCAGCGATACGCACGGCGTTATCCCGGATGTGTCGCCGGACTGCGCACGAATGATGAACGATCCTTTGCTGAATACCCAGGGAGATAATTACCGATGAACACGCTCCATGTGCGGCCGGCGGACCAGCCGGCCACAGAACCGGCGCTGGCCCAGGAGACGGGTGATGCGCTGGGCATCACCCCGACCCTGGCGGATCGCCTGCTCCTGGATACGCGGGGGCAGCGTTTTGAACCAATGCAGATCAACCCGCAACGAACGATGATACAGACGGCCACGCTGCTGCTGCGCCGTGACCCGGTGGGTGGAATGGAACCCGTCATTCAGGCGAATCAGGCGCAGATCCAGGCCCAGATGCCCGACCAGCTCAACCGCGCCTTGGGTCGCGCGGATATCACCCCCCGGATCTTGTTGCAGCACCTGGAGGCAACGCTGCGGGAGCGGACGACCAGCCTGGTGGCGCGCGCCCAGCAGCTTGATCAGGCCTATACCAAAACCCAGGAACGCCTGCAGACCTGGCAAACCCATGCCGCGAAGGGCACCGGCGGCCTCGGGCGCAGCCTGGCACGAATGCTGATCGGCGGAGATGCGCACCTCTCGCTGCCCGAAGTCATCGTGGTCTGGAACCAGCGCGAATATCAGGCCATGCAGCGGGCCGCAGCAGCGGGCGCGCAGGCGGTCGCCGGCACCTGTCTGGATCTGGTGACGGATCTGCTCACCGGAATGTGTCAATACCTTTGAGACAGATACCGTCGTCTATTTGGGTGCGGCATCCGGCGGGCCGCCAGCAGGCGATCCAGATGCCGCATGGTAGCCGCCCCCGGTGGCCGTGTC
>JGI12109J20283_10417424_pt1 | contig 20517 bp, 16 predicted proteins | sample ElkSlonscriptome_12_FD_20283 | JGI IMG/M metagenome (IMG submission 20283)
GTGCCATATTGGGCCGAACGGGGACGATTCGAATCAGACCTTGGTGGTCCGCTTCTCCACGTCCTCGAGCACGGGCCGGTAGGCCTGCGTCGTGTAGTCACGCACCATGCGCGCCGTCGAGAAGAGCGGCAGGCACTTCGCGATGGAGTTCTTCATCATCTCCACCCAGCGCTTGGGTACGTCGCGCTCGTCGCGATCGTAGTAGGTCGGCACGACGCTCTGTTCCAGCACCTCGTAGAGAGCGAGGGAATCCTCGCGGTCGTGGGTTTCGGGGTCGTCGTACTCGCGTGCCTCACCGATCGCGAAGCCGTTGTGTCCGTCGTAGGCTTCCGGCCACCAGCCGTCGAGAATGCTCAGGTTCAGGCAACCGTTGGCTGCCGCCTTCTGACCACTCGTCCCGCTCGCCTCCATCGGACGACGCGGCGTGTTCAACCAGACATCGACTCCCTGCACGAGCACACGCCCGACCCGCATGTCGTAGTCCTCGATGAAGAAGATGCGACCGCGCAGCGAACTGCTCTGGCTGAGCTGGTAGATGTGCTGGATCAGTTCCTGGCCCGGATGATCCGCTGGATGCGCCTTGCCCGCGATCACGATCTGCACCGGCATGTCTCGGTTGGCCATCAGCGCGCGGACGCGATGCATGTCGCGGAAGAAGAGATCGGCCCGCTTGTAGGTGGCGAAGCGTCGGGCAAAGCCGATGGTCAGGCGATCGGGCTTGAACTGTTCGCTGATCTCGCGCAGTTCGTCACTGCTGCAGCCGTGACGGGCGAATTGCTCCCGCATGCGCACGCGAACGAAGCGCGCGAGGCGCTCCTTCTGCGTTTGATGCGCCTGCCAGACCTCCTCGTCATCGATCTCGTGCACGGCCTCCATGTCGTGGTCGACGTCCACCCGATCCATCCAGTTCAGCCCAAGATGCCGGTTGAAGACCTCCAGCAACTCGCTACCCAACCAGGTGTGGGTGTGGATGCCGTTGGTGATCGAGCTGACGGGCTCTTCCTGGTCGCTCGGATAGAGATGGCTCCACATCTCGCTGCTGACGTGGCCGTGCAGCTTGCTGACGCCGTTCGCTCGAGCAGCCGTCCGGATCGCGAGTGCGGTCAGGTTGAAGACCGTTTGGTGCGTACCCTCGGGTTCGCCCTTCCCCATGCCGATGATCTGCTCGACGTCGAGACCGTGCCGGTCGACCCATCCGTGCAAGTACTTGCGGACGAGGTTCGGATCGAACTGCTCGTTGCCCGCCGGCACCGGGGTATGCGTGGTGAAGACCGAAGAACGACGAAGGTCCTCGAGGTGTTCCGGCTTGGGGCCGTGGTCCGCCTGGGACATGCGGACCATGCGCTCGAGCTGAAGGAAGGCGCTGTGGCCTTCGTTCAGGTGCCAGACGGTCGGCTCGAGCTCGAATTCACGCAGCGCACGCGTCCCGCCCACGCCGAGCACGATCTCCTGGGCCAGACGCATCTCGCGACCGCGCACGTAGAGCAAGCCGCTGATCGGACGGTCGGCCGGATCGTTCTGTGGAATGTCGGTGTCGAGCAGCAGCAACGGGATCCGCCCCACACGCGCCACCCAGACCTTCGCAAAGACGCGACGGCCCGGCATGTCGACGTCGATGATCACCGGACGCTGGGTCGGCCCCGCGGCCGGCCGCACCGGAAGGCGACTGAAGTCATACTTCGGATAGATGTGCTGCTGACGTCCGTCGGCATCGACCGCCTGGCGGAAGTAGCCCCGCCGGTAGAGCAATCCGACCGCGACGAAGGGCAGACCGAGGTCGCTCGCACTCTTGCAGTGGTCACCACTGAGCACGCCCAGGCCGCCCGAGTAGATGTTGAAACACTCGTGGAGCCCGTATTCGCTCGAGAAGTAGGCGATCAGGTCACCTTCCTGCCGCCCGTAGCGATTCGAATACCAGGTGGCACCCTCGGGATCGACGTATTCCTCGAATTCCTTCATGACGGAGTGGTAGCTCCCCATGAAGGTGTCGCTCTGCAGCAGGTTCTCCCACTGCTGGGCATCCACGTTGATCAGCATCTGCACCGGGTTGTGGTACTCCGACCACCCCACCGGATCGATGGTGTTGAACAGCCGGCGCGCGCGGGGACTCCACGACCACCAGAAGTTGTAGGCCAACTCGTACAGCCCGCTCAATTCGCGGGGGAGTTCGATGTCGGCCACTTTCAGACACGAGATCTGCAACGCGTCGCCTCCCGACGAGGGTACGTCGATCCCGATCGACGACCGGGTGACTAGGGCGCCATGCGACCGACGAGGTCGCAGACGCGGTTCGAGTAGCCCCACTCGTTGTCGTACCAGCTCAGGACGCGGACCATGCCGTTGGTACCGACCTGGGTACTCATCGCGTCGAAGATGCTGGAGTGGGAGTTGCCGATGATGTCGCTGCTGACGACGGCTTCGGTCATGTATTGCAGGATCGCTGCCATCGGACCCTCGGCCGCCTCGCGCATCTTGTCGTTGATCTCCTCGACGGTCGGATGCTTCTCGAGCATGACCACGAGGTCGACCACGGAGCCGTCGGGCACCGGAACGCGCATCGCCATGCCGTCGAGCTTGCCCGCGAGTTCGGGGAGCACCCGCCCGACCGCCTTGGCCGCACCCGTCGTGGTGGGAATGATGTTCTCGGCGGCGGCACGACTGCGCCGTAGGTCCTTGTGCGGAACATCAGCCAGACGCTGATCGTTCGTGTAGGCGTGGACCGTGGTCATGACGCCCTTGATGATCCCGAAGTTGTCCTGCAGGACCTTCGCCACCGGCGCCAGGCAGTTCGTCGTGCACGAGGCGTTCGAGACGATCCTGTGGTCCGGCGACAGAGCTTCGTCGTTCACGCCCAGCACGATCGTGGCGTCGATCTCGTCCTTCGACGGCACCGTCAGGATGACCTTCTTCGCGCCGGCTTCGAGATGCTTCGAGATCGAGGCGCGGTCGCGGAAGATCCCCGTCGACTCGACGACGACGTCCACCCCGTGCTCGGCCCACGGAAGCTCCGAGGGATCACGGATCTCGGTCATCAGCGTCTTCTGGCTGCCGGCGTGAAGGGTGTTGCCCTCCATGTGCACGTCACCCGGATAGACACCCATGACCGTGTCGTACTTGAACAGGTAGGCGAGACTCTCGTTGGGCGCGATGTCGTTGATCGCCACCACGTCGACGTCCTCACGCTGGGTGAGGATGCGATAGACACTGCGGCCGATGCGGCCGAAGCCGTTGATTCCGACTTTCATGACACTCGCCCCCCTACTGCGCCGTCGCGGGTTCGGTGAGATCCCGCAGACGAATCATGAGTTCGACCACGCGCGTCGCGTAGCCCCAGCCGTTGTCGTACCAGATGACGTTCTTCACGACGTCACCGTCCATGACCATGGTGGCCAGACCGTCGACGATCGCCGAGTGCGAGTTGCCGATCACGTCACTGCTGACGAGCGGATCCTCGCTGTACTCGATGATGGATTTGTAGTTCGACTCGGCCGCGCTGCGCAGCACGCCGTTGACTTCTTCCTTGGTGACCTTGCGTTCCATGCGGCAGGTCAGGTCCACGCAGCTACCGTCGGGCACCGGCACGTTGAGCGCCATGCCCGTGAGCTTGCCCTCGAGTTCGGGCAGGACGACGCCGATCGCTCGCGGCGAGTAGGTGTCGGTCGGAATGATGTTCTCGGCGGCAGCACGACTCCGGCGCAGGTCCTTGCCCGGAACGTCGGCCAGACGCTGGTCGTTCGTGTAGGCGTGCACGCTCGTCATGAAGGCGTGATCGATCCCGAAATTGCGATCCAGGATCTGCATCACCGGCGCCAGCGCGTTGATCGTGCACGAAGCTGCACTCATCATGCGAACGCCCGGCTTGATCACGTGGTCGTTCACACCGGAGACGACGAGCGCATCGAGCTGCTCGCCCTTCTGCGGCGGCACGGTCAGGATGACGTGGCGCGCACCCTTGTCCAGGTGGCGCTGGAGCATCTCGCGGGTGCGATATTTGCCCGTGGCCTCGACGACGACGTCGACGCCGTAGGAGGACCATTCCACTTCACCCGGTTCCCGCGCGGTGATCATTGCGATCTGGCGGCCCTTGGCGTACATCGCCTGGCCCTCGACGCGCACGGGCTCGCGGAAGCGACCGTGCACGGTGTCGAATTTGAGCAGGTATTCCAGTCCCTTGGGCTCGGCGACGTCGCAGATGGCCACGACCTCGATGTCCTCTCGGGAGTGCAGGATCCGGAAGATGTTGCGGCCGATGCGGCCGAAACCCATGATCCCCACGCGAACGGTCATTGTTCCTCCTCCGTTGTAGTGTGGCGCGAACCGGGGGGCGCCACGATGCGGGGCGCGTACATTAGCCGGATTTGCCGAATTTGGAAAGGCACGACGTGCAGAGTTTCCATCCGGCCGACGGGGCCGTCCTGATCGCCTACGTGGCGATCGTCCTGGGCCTCGGTTGGTGGGCCCAACGCCGCCAACGCGGGCGCGACGACTACTTCCTGGGGGGCCGTCGGCTCGCCTGGCCACTCGTCGGCGTGTCGATCCTGGCCACCGCGTTCAGCGCGACCTCGCTGCTCGGCGGGCCGGGCGAGGCCTTTTCCTTCGGCATGCTCTGGCTCCAGCTCCAGCTCGGAGACCTGCTGGCGATCGTCCTCGTGGTCCTCTTCTTCGTGCCCGCGCTGCGGGGCAGGAACCTGACGACCGCCTACGAGCTGCTCGAGGAACGCTTCGACAGCCGTGTCAGGGTCCTGGCGAGCGTGCTCTTCCAGCTACAGGTCGTTCTCCGCGCTGGAGTACTGGTCTACGGACCAGCGCTCGCATTGTCCACCCTGACCGGAGTTTCGCTGACGACCACGATCCTCGTCGTCGGAGTTCTCGCGAGCGTCTACACGGTCCTCGGGGGCCTGGAGGCGGTCGTGTGGACCGATGCACTGCAGTTCGGTGTGATCATGCTCGGGCTCGGTGCGGTGTTGTGGTCGATCGCCCTGGCCGTCGACGGAGGGCTCGGGGCCGCCTTCGCAGTCGCCGCGGCCGACGGGAAGACGGCCGTCGTCGACTTCGACCAGCCCCTGACGTCACCGCGTTCGGCCCTCGGCGCCGTCGTCGGTTACGGGATTCTCGCACTCGCGGTCTCCGGGACGAATCAGCAGACCGTCCAGCGGTATCTGGCGTGCCGTTCCGTCGGAGAGGCCCGGCGGGCCGCCCTGCTCGGATGGGCGGTCGGCGCGTTGGTCACGGTCGCGACGCTCGTCGTCGGCCTGGCCCTCTACGGTTTCTACCGGGGCGAGACGGCCGGACTTCCCGACGACATCGCCGCCGACGCGATCCTGCCCCACTTCGTGGGCACGCAGCTGGCACCGGGGGCCGCGGGCTTGTTGATCGCGGCCATCCTGGCCGCGGCCATGTCTTCCCTGGATTCGGCGCTGAGCAGTCTGGCCACCGCCACCGACGTCGATCTCGTTCGGCGTCGCGGCGGCGACGAAGCGGGCGGCCTGCTTCGGGCCCGCGGCATCACCCTGGCGTGGGGTGTCGCCGCCACGGCCTGCGCACTGCTCCTGGCCGGCACGGGCACGCTCCTGGCCCTCGGCGTGCGTGTCATGGGATGGTTCGCCGGCCCCATGCTCGCGTTGTTCCTGCTCGCCCTCGGACCGCGTCCACCGCGTGCAACCGCCGCCTTGATCGGCGCGCTCGTCGGATTCGGGGTCACGGTCGTCCTCGTCGCCGACCTCTTCGAAGGGGCGTTGATCCATCCCGGCATCTGGACGACCGCGATCGGAACCCTCGTCACCCTCGTGGCGACGGCCGCGGTCCATTTGATTCTTGGCGGTCGAAGGGCGAGCACCTAGCGTGTCCGCCGTTCGGCCTGCCAGCCTCGGGATTCCCGTCCGCACTCCGTCCACGAGAACGCCACGATGAACGACTCCGCGCAGCTCCCCGGCCACGGCCACCGTGTTTTCGTCACCGGCGGCGCCGGCTTCCTGGGCATCAACCTGATCCGGGCCTTGCTGGCGCGCGGCTACGAGGTCAACAGTCTCGACCTCGAGCCCTTCGACTACGAGGACTGCAAGGACCGGATCCACGAGTTCCGTGGCGACATCCGCGATCCGGAGGTCGTCGCCGAGGCCACCGCGGGCTGCGACCTGGTCGTCCACTGCGCAGCCGCCCTGCCGCTGTACACCCCCGAGGACATCCGCACCACGGACCTGGACGGCAGCCGCGTCGTCATGCAGGCCGCACTCGACGCCGGCTGCGATCGCGCCGTGCACATTTCGTCGACGGCGGTGTACGGGATTCCCGACCACCACCCGCTGGTCGAAGACGATCGACTGCACGGGGTCGGCCCCTACGGCATCGCGAAGGTCGAAGCCGAGCAGGTCTGTGCGAGCTTCCGCGAGAGGGGACTCTGCGTCCCGATCCTGCGTCCGAAGAGCTTCATCGGCCCCGAACGCCTCGGCGTGTTCGCGCTCTTCTACGACTGGGCGAAGGACGGACACGGATTCCCCATGATCGGCAGCGGCCACAACCGCTACCAGCTCCTCGACGTCGAAGATCTCTGCGACGCGATCGTCCTGTGCCTGGAGTTGCCGAAGGAGACCGTCGACGACGTCTTCAACGTCGGCGCCGCCGAATTCACCACGATGAAAGAGGACTACCAGGCCGTCCTGGATCGCGCAGGCTACGGAAAGAAGATCCACGGCTTTCCGGCCGCACCGATGATCTGGACGCTCCGCCTGCTCGAGGCGATGAATCTCTCGCCGCTGTACAAGTGGGTCTACGAGACGGCGTCGAAGGATTCCTTCGTCTCGATCGAGAAGGCTCAGCGCGTGCTCGGCTACGCGCCGAAGCACAGCAACAAGGACGCCCTCGTGCGCAACTACGAGTGGTATCTCGACAACCTGCACAAGTTCGACGGACAGAGCGGAGTATCGCACCGCGTGCCGTGGAAGCAGGGCGTCCTGGGCGTGGCGAAGAAGTTCTTCTAGTCGCGCCGATCAGCTCGGCGGGAGCTCACTCTTCGGGACACCGCCGACACCCCAGTTGTCGGCCGGAATCTCCATGATCGATACCCGTATGCTCTCCTTCGGCGCGTCGATCGTCCGCACGATCGCGTCGGTGACTTCTTCGATGAGTCGCTTCTTCTGCTGCTTCGTGCGTCCTTCGACCATCGTGATCTGAGCCAGTGGCATCGTTACTCCCCCACGCGGAAGCTGACGCTTCCGAGTTCCTGGAATTCGGTCTGGACCGCCTGCCCGGCGGTCAGGGCGGTGGCGGCGGTCGCGCCGCCGGCGAGGACGATGTCGCCCGCTTCGAGACACTCGTCGGCCTCGGCCACGAGGCGCGCGGCCGCCACGAGCGCACGGATCGGATCACCGAGGATCGCCGCGGTGGAACCGATCTGCACGGTCTCGCCGTCGATCGTGACGACGAGGCCGAGGTTGCGCACGTCGGTGTCGCGCGCGTGCCAGCGACCGAGCACGAAACCCGACGACGACGAGTTGTCGGCAATCACGTCGCCGAGGTCGAACCGGAAGTTCGCGTAGCGCGAGTCGATGATCTCCATCGCGGGCGCGACGGCCTCGACCGCGTCGAGTGCCTCCATCGGCGTCACGACGCCTGCGAGCGGCTTCTTCAGTAGGTAGACGATCTCGGGTTCGGCGCGCGGGTGCACGTAGCGCGAAAGGGAGATCGTCCCGCCTTCTTCTTCGCGCATGCCGTCGGTCAATCGGCCCCAGATGAGATCACTCAGACCCATCTGTTCCATCTTGGCGCGGCTGGTGAAGCCCATCTTCACGCCGATCCGCTTCTCCCCACGCGCGTAGCGGCGTTCCATGGAGAGTCGCTGAACCTTCCACGCGTCGTCGAGAGACAACGCGGCCGTGTCGGAGAACTGCGGGATCGCCGTTGCCTCGTGCGCCGCGGTGTCGACGGTTTCGGCGATGCGCTCCAGATCCTTCACTGTGTCGTCTCCTCTCGATCGCCCTTGATGAGATCGAGCGCGACGTCGACGATCATGTCCTCCTGCCCGCCGACCATTCCGCGCTTGCCCAGTTCGACGAGAATGGAACGTGTGTCGAGTCCGTGCACGCTCGCTGCCTTTTCGGCGTGGCGCAGGAAACTCGAGTACACGCCGGCGTAGCCGAGCGAAAGGCTTTCGCGGTCCACGCGCACGGGACGGTCCTGCATCGGACGGACGAGATCGTCGGCGGCGTCCATCAACGCGAAGACGTCGCAACCGGTCTCGACGTCCATGCGATCGAGAACCGCAGCGAGCACTTCCAACGGCGTGTTGCCGGCACCCGCACCGTTGCCGGCCAACGAGGCGTCGACACGCACGGCACCGCTACCGATCCCGGCCACCGCGTTCGACACGCCCAGCGAGAGGTTGTGGTGCACGTGCACGCCGACCTCGGTCTCGGGTTTCAGCTCGGCGCGCAGGATCTCGATCCGCTCCGTCAATTCTTCCGGAAGCATGAAGCCCGCGGAGTCAGTGACGTAGACGCACTCCGCTCCGTAGCTCTCCATGAGCTTCGCTTGCTCGAGAAGCGACTTCGGCTCGTTCATGTGTGCCATCATCAGGAATCCACAGGTGTCCATCCCGAGCTCGCGGGCGGCGGCGATGTGCTGCGCCGACACGTCGGCTTCGGTGCAGTGCGTCGCGACACGCACGCTGCGCGCGCCCGCTTCGTACGCCGCCTTCAGGTCGTCGATCACACCGATGCCCGGCAGGAGCAACACGGTGATGCGCGCCCGCTCGGTGACCTCGGCCGCGGCGGCGATCCACTCCACGTCGGAGTGCTTGCCGAAGCCGTAGTTGAACGACGACCCGGCGAGGCCGTCGCCGTGCGTGACCTCGATCGCGTCGACGCCCGCGCGATCGAGAGCGCGCGTGATCGTGCGCACGTCTTCCAGGGAGTACTGATGACGCAGGGCGTGCATGCCGTCGCGCAGGGTGACGTCCTGCACGTAGAGTCGGTCCGGGTGCGTTCGGCTCATCGCGCTTCCTTCGCTCGGGAGGCCCAACGTTCGGCCGCGGCCTTCGCCGCCGACGTCATGATGTCCAGGTTGCCCGCGTAGGCCGGCAGGTAGTGCGCCGCGCCTTCGACTTCCAGGAAGATGCTCGTCTTCAGTCCGTGCGAAGGACCGATTCCTGGCAGATTCACCGGTGCCGACGCCTTGACGTCCTCGAACTGTACGTCCTGCTTCAGGCGATAGCCGGGGACGTAGGACTGCACCTTCTCGACGACCTCGGCCACGGACTCGACGATCGCGCCACGGTCGGCGCCCTGGGCCAGCGTGTGCACGGTGTCGCGCATGATCAGCGGCGGCTCGGCGGGATTGAGCACGATGATCGCCTTGCCGCGCTCGGCGCCACCGACGCTCTCGATCGCGCGCGCGGTGGTCTCGGTGAACTCGTCGATGTTCGCGCGTGTTCCCGGTCCCGCGGACTTCGACGCGACCGTCGCCACGATCTCGCCGTAGAGGACGCGGTCGGCCACGCGCTTCACCGCCCAGACCATCGGAATCGTGGCCTGCCCTCCGCACGTGACCATGTTCACGTTCGGCACGTGGAGATGGTCGTCGAGATTGACGACCGGGATCACGTAGGGACCGATCGCGGCGGGCGTGAGATCCACGACCATCTTCCCGTCGGCACGGAGGATCGCGTCGTGCCCCGCGTGTGCCCCGGCCGACGTGGCGTCGAAGGCCAGGCCGACGTCGGCGTAGCAAGGCAGCCGCTTCAATCCGTCGATGCCCTCGTGAGTCGTCTCCAGGCCCATGCGCTTCGCGCGGGCCAGACCATCGGACGCGGGATCGATCCCGACCATCGCGACGGCTTCGAGATTCTCGGATCGTTCCCGGATCTTGATCATGAGGTCGGTGCCGATGTTGCCCGAACCGATGATCGCCACCGGGATCCTGCCCGAACGGCTCATCGGTCACTCCTCCCCGAAGGCTGCACGCACGGTGCCCAGACCTTCGATGCGGGACTCGAAGACGTCGCCCGGCCGCGCCACGGTGAGCGGGCCCAGTGCGCCCGACAGCACGAGATCGCCCGGTCCGAGCGGTCGGCCGACGCGAGCCATCGTTCGCGCGAGCCAGAGGGTGGCGTTGTAGGGACTGCCCAGGCATGCCGCACCGGCGCCGACCGAAACGGGCTCGCCACCGCGGAAGGTGACCATGCCGCAGAGCCGTGGATCGAAGTCTCCGATCGGGATCGGTTCCTGGCCGAGCACGTAGACCCCCGACGACGCATTGTCCGCGATCGTGTCGGTGATCCGGATGTCCCAGTCGGCCACACGGGAGCCCACGACTTCGATCGCCGGAAGGGCGTAGTCCAGCCCGTCGAGAAGTTCGTGCATCGTGAGGACCTCGTGATCGAGATCCTCACCGACGACGAAGGCGATCTCGGCTTCGACGCGCGGCTGCTGGCACGACGTCCAGGCAATGGGCTCGCCATCGGGGACGTCCATGTCGGCGAAGAGCATTCCGTAGTCGGGCTGGTCGACGTTCAGCTGCTTCTGCACGGCTCGCGACGTCAGCCCGATCTTGCGTCCGATGATCCGTCGCCCCGCCGCCAACGAGCGCTGGGTATTGAGGTCCTGGACCGCGTAGGCGGCATCGAGATCCTCGGTGCCGATCAGCTCACGGATGGGCCCCGTCGGCTTGCCGGTCTCGCGCGCCGACCAGAGTCGGTCCGCCGCTTCCGTCGCCTTGGCTTGGTCCACTTCGAGTCTCCTCGTGGGTCAGAGCTTCACGCAGACATTCCCGAGCTCGGAGTAGAACTCGAGCGAGTGCACGCCGCCCTCGCGTCCGATGCCCGACTGCTTGCTGCCGCCGAAGGGTGTTCGCAGGTCGCGCAGGAACCAGGAGTTCACCCAGGCGACGCCGACTTCGATCTGGGCCGCGACGCGGTGCGCCCGCGCCAGGTTCTGCGTCCAGATGGCGGTGGCCAGACCGTAGTGCGTGTCGTTGGCCAGCGCGATGGCTTCTTTTTCGGTGTCGAAGGGCGCGACGTGACAGCACGGGCCGAAGATCTCCTCGCGGATCACGCGCGACGACTCGGGCAGTCCGGTCCAGATCGTCGGTTGGATCCACGATCCGCCACCGAAGTCCCCGGGCAGGTCCGGCGTGCCGCCGCCGGTGACGACGGTCGCGCCCTCGTCGGCGGCCGCCTGGTAGTAGGAGAGAACCTTGTCCTGATGTTCCTTCGAGATCAGGGGTCCCATCGTGGTCGTGGCCGCGTCCGGGTCGCCGAGGGACAGCGATTCCGCGGCTTCCTTCAGACGGCCGACGAACTCGTCGAACAGCGGGCGTTCGACGTAGACGCGTTCGGTGCCGAGGCAGACCTGGCCGCAGTTGGCGAAAGCCGAGCGTATCGTGCCCTCGATCGCCGCATCGATGTCGCAGTCTGCGAAGACGATCGCCGCGTTCTTCCCGCCGCACTCGAGCGAGACCGGACGCAGCCCCTTGGCCGCCGCGGCCATGATCGCCGCGCCCGTATGCGTCTCTCCGGTGAAGGTGATCGCGTCGACCCCCGGATGTTCACAGAGATGGGCGCCCGCGGAATCGGGACCGAAACCGTGCACGACGTTGTAGACGCCTTTCGGGACACCGACCTCGTTCATGACCTCGCCGAGCAACGTGGTCGTCAGCGGGGTCTCCTCAGACGGCTTGACCACCACGGTGTTCCCGCACGCGAGCGCCGGCCCGACCTTCCATGTCGTGAGCAGCAGCGGTAGGTTCCACGGGCTCACCACGGCGATGACACCCTTCGGTCGACGCACCGCGTAGTTGAGCGCACCGCGTCCGTCGGGCGTGTCGAGATGAAAGCTCTCGTTGGGGACGTTCTTCACCACGTCGGCGAAGATCCGGAAGTTCGCGGCACCGCGCGGAACGTCCACCTGCGACGCGAGACTGCGCGGCTTGCCGGTGTCGGCCATCTCGGCTTCGAGGAAATCGTCGAAGCGACGCTCGATCGCGTCGGCGATGCCGTAGAGGATGTCCGTGCGGCCGGCCGTCGTCATGCGGCTCCAGTCGCCGGTCAGAGCCGCGCGGGCCGCCCTCACCGCTCGATCGACCTCGGGGCGCAGTGCCTCGTGCACGACACCGATCTTCGCGCCGGTCGTCGGCGTCGTCAGGTCGAAGCTCTTGCCGCTCTCGCCGCGCGTGTATTCGCCGTCGATGAAATGGAGGACTTCACGGTCCGTCGTCATTCGTGCCCCTCCTCGGGGAGTCTGCGATTCGGTCGATTCGATTCCCGAGCGATCGGACGGTCTACTCGACGAGAGTCACGCGTCGCACGTCGTTCGTCGCCCCTGCACGCAGTCGCACCGAGTAGACACCCGAGGCCACCGACCGCCCTCGCGCGTCTCTTCCGTCCCATGTCCGTTCGTGGCGCCCCGCCGGAAGCGACGGGGAGTCGACCACCGTGCGCACGAACCGTCCCGCGAGATCGAAGACCTCGAGTCGTACGGGACCCGGCCGTTCCAATGTGAAGGTGAGCGTCGTGCGCGGGTTGAAGGGATTCGGAGTCGGCGCGAGCAGCCGTGCTCCGGTTTCGCGACGCGCCGTCACGCTCGTCGCCCCACTGCGCTCGTGGACGATCTCGAAGATCGTGAACTCCGCCGGCCGCACGAGCGCGACGCCGACGAGGAGGATCGTGCGTCCCTCGGCGATGTCCTGGGCGGTCATCGTCGTCGCATCGCACCGGACGAAGAAGGCGTCGCTGGTGGTGACGCCGGCAAGCCAACCATCAGCCCACTTCACCGTGAGATAGTTCTCGACCAGTGCACGCAACTGGGTCCAGAGCGTCGCATCGTTCGGCTCGGAGGTGGAGAAGGCCGTTCCCTCGTCGATCGATTCGCGCAGGTGGTTCACCGCGCGCCGGACCGCGACGTAGAGCATCTCGTCGCCCACGGGTGCCAACGTGCGCGCTCCCCACACCCGAATCCCCTGCCCCGGGAACGAGCGGATCGGGTTTACGCCATCGGGCACGAGCAGGTCGACCTCGCCCGACGAGTAGGCGGTCGAGAGACCGATTGCACTGCCAAGGATGTCCACCGGAGATCGGTAGGGCGCCGTCCTCGCGTAGACCCCCGCCACGAAGCCGCTCGGCGGTGTCGTCCGCGGTGTGCCCTGGTAGAGCGTCTCGACCCACGGTGAATAGAGCGCACCGAAACCCTCGGGCGCGCCCAGGGCCGCCCGCTGGGCAAGGACGCTCGACAGATCTCCTGGTGGCACACCGTCGAGGATCGCGATTCGATCCCCCAATGACCGGCAGTGCGTGATCATCGCCGTCTGCACGGCGATCGACGTCGCACCCGGCACCACGACCGCCGACACCTCGTCGACGTCACGAAGCGCGGCCAGCCCGGTGCGCGCGCCCGGCACCCCACCGTCGAATCCAACGAGCGCACCGTCACTCGAATCGACGGTGCGTACGATCCAGGCAGTGCCTCCGCCCTCGGCGAAAAAGGCCTTCACCGCCGGACCAACCGCGACGGCCCCGAGCCCCTCGATCTCCGTCCCGAAGAGCTCTGCGAACTCGAGCCAGCTCCTCACCCGAGTCGGCGTGTCGAAGATGCCCTTCTCCGTCTCGCCGATGTATCCGGTCACACCGAACGGAACGTCGGGGATCCACGCCGGAAAGGCTTGGCCGGCCGCCGGGACGGCGACGGGCACGAGCACGACAACGAGTAGGGATGCGATCAGGAGTCGGACGGGAATCACACGGACCTCACAGGCATTGGGGCAGGTTCCCCATGACCCTACCACGGCCGGGCGTTTTCCGAACCGATCGGCAGCGGACTATCTACCCGACAGCAGCCTTCGTGCTTAGTCTTTTGCCCACCACAACGAAGCACCGCACGCCGTCGACCCACTGGAGGAAACCGATGTACGAGGCCAAGGCCTATTCCGCGGCCAGCGAAACCGCACCGCTCGCTCCCGACACGATCAAGCGCCGCGAGCCGACCGAAACCGACGTCCAGATCGAGATCCTCTACTGCGGAGTCTGCCACTCCGACGTCCACACCGTCCGCAACGAGTGGTCCGAGATGATGCCGACCACCTACCCTTGCGTCCCCGGCCACGAAATCGTCGGCAAGGTGACGAAGGTAGGCTCGAAGGTCAGCCAGCACGCCGTCGGCGACATCGTCGGCGTCGGCTGCATGGTCGATTCGGACCAGACCTGCCCGAGCTGCAAGGCGGACATGGAGCAGTTCTGCCCGAGCGCCGTGTTCACCTACAACGGTCCCGACGAGCACCTCGGCGGCATCACCTACGGCGGCTACTCGCAGAGCGTCGTCGTCGATCAGAATTTCGTGCTGCGCGTGCCCGAGGGCCTCGAGCTCGCGGGCGTTGCTCCGCTGCTGTGCGCGGGCATCACCACCTACTCGCCCATCCGTCGTTTCGGCGTGAAGGAAGGCCAGAAAGTCGGCGTGGTCGGACTCGGTGGCCTGGGTCACATGGGCGTTAAGTTCATGCGGGCCTTCGGTGCACACGTGGTCGTGTTCAGCACCTCGCCGTCGAAGGTCGAGGACGCCAAGCGTCTGGGCGCGCACGAGGTCATCATCTCGAAGGACGCCGAGCAGATGAAGGCCCACATGGGCAGCTTCGACTTCATCCTCGACACCGTGTCGGCCGACCACGACATCAACACCTACCTCGGCATGCTCAAGGTGGGCGGCGAGATGACCCTCGTCGGCGCCCCGGAAAAGCCGCTGCAGATCTCGGCTTTCGCGCTGCTCTTCGGCGCGAAGAAGCTGTCGGGTTCGTTGATCGGCGGCATCGCCGAGACCCAGGAGATGCTCGACTTCTGCGGCAAGCACGAGATCACCGCCGACGTCGAGGTCATCGGCGTCGACAAGATCAACGAAGCCTACGAGCGTCTGTTGAAGTCGGACGTGAAGTACCGCTTCTCGATCGACATGAAGTCCTTCGACTGATCCGCGCGGTCGAGCACGGGAACGAGGCGGGGGTCACCGGGTGGTGGCCCCCGTCGTCGTTCCGATGCCTTCGAGGATCCCACTCTCCTGAACACGATCCGCCACGGCTTCGCCGATCGCGAGCGAGGCCGTGGCTGCCGGCGACGGCGCGTTCAACACGTGCACTGCGTGCGGACCGTCGACGAAGTGGAAGTCGTCGAGCAGCTTGCCGTCCCGCCCCACCGCCTGTGCCCTCACGCCGGCATGGGTCGGGACGAGGTCGTCGGGCTGCACCGCGGGCACGAGGCGCTGGAGGTCCCGCACCAACCGCTCGAGATCGAAGGAGCGCTTCATCTCGTCCAGACCCTGCCGCCAGTGCTTGCGGAACAGGCGCAGCGCGCCGGGGAAAGCGAAGGTCTTGGCCAGGTGCGCGACGTCGACGTCGCCCCATGTGTAGCCTTCACGCGCGAGCGCGAGCACGGCGTTCGGCCCCGCATCGACGACGCCATGGACGTCGCGGGTCAAGTGCACGCCCAGGAACGGGAAGTCCGGGTCGGGCACCGGATAGATGAGCGCCTTCACGAGATCCGCGCGCTCGGGCCTGAGCAACCAGTACTCGCCTCGGAAGGGCACGATGCGCACGTCGACGCGCGCGCCGCTGCGTCGTGCCACCTCGTCGCAATAGAGTCCGGCGCAATTCAGCAAGGCGCGCGTGTGCACGGTGCCGCGCGGCGTGACGACCTTCAGTCCCCCACCCTGCGGATGCGCCGAGTCGACGCGCCAGCCGAAGCGGATCTCCACGCCGTGTTCGCGCAGGTCCTCGGCGAACATCGCGCAGACCTCTCCGTAGTCGACCACGCCGGCCTCGGGAACGCGGAGCGCGGCGCGGCCGGCGACCTGCGGTTCGATCTCCCGCATGCGATCCGGGCCGATGCGTTCGACGCCCTCGAGACCATTCTCGCGCCCGCGCTCGAGCAATCCGTCCAGGCGCTCGTCCTCGGCCTCGGTCGTGGCGACGATGATCTTCCCGCTCAGACGGAACTCGACGCCGCGCGCGGTGCATTCCTCGATCAGGCGCGCGCGCCCGTCGCGGCAGAGCCGCGCCTTGAGCGAACCCGGCTTGTAATAGATGCCGGAGTGGATCACGCCGCTGTTGTGGCCGGTCTGACCCGCCGCGACGCCATCGTGGCGCTCGAGGACGACGATCCGGAGCGAGGGCTCGCGGCGGAGCACGGCCCGCGCGGCGGCCAGGCCGACGATGCCGGCCCCGACGACGACGAGATCGAAACGATTGTCCAAGGCGGTCCCTTTCCTGCACGCGATCGACCGGTCGAGGGAACGCAGACTACCCCGAGCGCGTCTGTCCGGCTAGACTGCTCACGCCCAGGCCCGCCGGGCCGGCCCCGCGTCCGACGAACCCGAACCGAGGTGCACGATCGCATGAAGTGCCACGAAGTGGATTACGAGATCATCGGTGACGACCTGCAGATGGTCGAGGTCGAGCTCGATCCGGCCGAAACCGTGATCGCCGAAGCCGGATCCATGAACTACATGGAGGACGGCATCGGTTTCGAGGCCAAGATGGGCGACGGCAGCCGGCCCGACAAAGGCTTCCTGGGCAAGATGCTCGACGTCGGCAAGCGTGCGCTGACCGGTGAGTCGCTCTTCATGACCCATTTCACGAACCAGGGGCAGGGCAAGAAACGCGTCGCCTTCGCCGCGCCCTATCCGGGCAAGATCATCCCGATCGACATGGCCCAGATCCCCGGTCACGAGATCTTTTGTCAGAAGGACGCCTTTCTCTGTGCCGCGCTCGGCACCGAAGTCGGCATCGCCTTCCAGCAGAAGCTGGGCGCCGGTTTCTTCGGCGGCGAGGGTTTCATCCTTCAGCGCCTGCAGGGCGACGGGAGGGCCTTCCTCCACGCCGGCGGCACGATCATCCAGAAGGACCTGCGCGGAGAAACCCTGCGCGTCGACACCGGTTGCATCGTCGGCTTCAGTCGCGGCATCGACTACGACATCCAGCGTGCGGGAAATCTGAAGAGCATGTTCTTCGGCGGAGAAGGCCTGTTCCTCGCGACGCTCCGCGGAACCGGACGTGTCTGGCTGCAGTCTCTGCCCTTCTCGCGCCTCGCCGACCGGATCATCGCCCACGCCCCGCGTGCGGGCGGATCGAGCAAGGGCGAAGGCTCGATCCTGGGTAACATCGGCAACATGTTCGAACAGTAGGCGAAAGCATCACCGTTTATTCGATCGCGCCCGGAGTGTTTCGCACTCCGGGCGGCTTCGTTTCCAGGCGCTGTGGACGTGTTACGTCGAGTCGAATCCCCACCCTCTTCGTCGCTTCTCGTTGTTGCGGCTTCGTGATTCGTGCTACGGTGCACCGACGAGTTCGATGTAAGGCGATCGACGCCACTCCTCGGGATTTCGCCGTCCCGATGAGCCGGTTCGCCCGCTCGAGTTCGCGACCCTCGTACCCACGCGTCGCGCCGGGTCTCGCGGCCGTTGCACGCGTGAAACACCGGGTCGGAACGTCAACGGCGTTCAACCCCTCAACTGCCATCCATGCGAAAGGCACGTTCATGCTCCGATGCTCTCGCTCGCGCTTCTTGGCGCTCGCGATCGGCGCGATACTCTCTCTCGCGTCCGTAGCGAGTGCGACCACGATGCGCACTGCCAACGTCATCGATCTGATCGACCTTGCCGAGTCGATCGTCGTCGGTGAAGTCGTCTCCATCGAAGATGGTTTCGACGACAACGGTCTTCCCTACTCGGACATCACCGTTCGGGTCATCGAAGACTTCACCAGCGACCGAACCGGACTGCGCACGATCCGCCAGTTCGGTCTGCAGGCCCCGCGCCAGATGGCCAACGGCCACACGGCGCTCAGCACGACCCCTCCGGGCTTCCCTCGCTTCGTGAGCGACGAGAAGGTCATTCTCTTCATCTACCAGGCGTCGCCGACCACCGGTATGCAGACCACCGTCGGTCTCATCCAGGGGAAGTTCACGATCGACCAGAACGGCTTCGTATCGAACGCCGTCGACAACACCAACCTCTTCTGGAACGTCGCCGCACAGACCGATCGGATGCCGGCCTCGATGCAGAAGATCGTCAACACGAGCGGCGCGATCAAGGCCGACGACTTCCAGGCTTTCGTGCGCAGCGCCGTCGACCAGCGTTGGGTGGAAGAGGGGGTGCTCTACAATGAGCAGTAAGCAGTTCTTGAGCCTTGCCCTCGCCCTCGTCCTGATTCCCGCCGCGGCCTTCGCCGGCGGTCCGTTGCTGGTCTTCGACCCCGACAACGACGTTCCCTATGCCTACGACACCAGCGCCCCGGTTCCGGTCTACACGGACCTCGGAGCCTTCGGCCCGGTGAGCAACGCGGTTGCCGACGCAAAGGTCGGGATCGCAACCAGTCAGTGGTCGAGCGTCGCGACCTCGTCGCTCAACCTGAGCATCGCGGGTGACTTCTCCGCCCTCGGCCTGTCCGACATCACCGGCGCGAACGCGGGTCAAGTGGTCGGCGTCGAGAACGGACCGGGCATCCACGTGATCTACGACAGCGATGGCTCCGTCGTGGCGAACTTCTTCGGCGCGCCTCCGGGAGTGCTCGGTATCGCGAGCCCCGATTTCGCGATCGATTCGGTGATCACCGAGAGCTGGGTCGTGATCAACGGTTCCACGGTGGATGCCGCCGACATCGACGCGGAATACTGGACCGGCGTGACCGTCCACGAGTTCGGTCACTCGATCAACCTCGCGCACACCCAGACCAACGGTGCGATCATCTACCTCGGTGACGCGGCCACGCCCGACGGCTGCGCGGGACCCTACACGGGCCTGCCGACCTTCGGCGATATCGACACCATGTACCCGTTCATCGATCCCTCGCCGGGTAGCATCGGTCTCGACGTCCAGTCGATCGATCATCTCGACGACATCGCGGCCCTGTCGGACATCTACCCGACCGCCGGCTGGCCGAGTGCCTTCGGTACGATCAGCGGTACGGTCTTCGAGGCCGACGGTGTGACCCCCGTGACCGGCATCAACGTGATCGTTCGCAACGTGAACGATCCCTTCTTCGACGCGAACTCCCAGCTCTCGGGCAACGACACCCAGGGTGCCGTCGGTCCCGACGGGCGCTTCGAGTTCAACGGCCTCACCCCCGGTGAGGAATACGTCGTCTACATCGACGCGATCGTCGACGGTGGCTTCAGCACCACGCCGACCTCGTTGACCTTCGACGAGGAATGGTGGAACCCCGCCGAGAGCGCGGATCCCGACGTCGATCCGGTGTGCGACTTCGGTGGCATCATCGTCACGGCGGGTTCGGCGTCCAACGCCGACATCGTGCTCACCGATCCGGGTCCCGTGCTGCCGCTCGGCGACGACGACACGATTGCCGTCGCGCTCGGCTTCGACTTTCCGTTCTGCGACGGGAACCTCTACGACACTGTGTTCGTCAACTCGAACGGTAGCCTGACCTTCGGCGCCGGCGACACGGACTTCAGTGAGTCGACGACGGACTTCCTGGCCGGTGCTCCCCGCATCGCTCCGCTGTGGGACGACCTCAGCCCGAACGAGGGTGGCTCGGTCACGGCCGAGAACACTGGCGGCGAATTCGTCGTCGAGTTCAGCGGCGTGCCGCAGTTCTTCACCGGTGACAGCAACAACTTCACCGTGACCCTGCGTCCCGACGGTACCTACACGATCGCCTACGGTGACATCGGCACCCAGGACGCGATCATCGGTCGCACCGAGGGCAATGGCGCCGCCGATCCGGGTTCGACGGACCTCAGCGCCGAGACCCAGCCGATCGGCTTCGGTCTGCAGACGATCTATCAGCTCTTCTCCGTCGAGACGATCGATCTGGCCAACCAGAGCTTCGAGTTCACTCCGTGCCAGGAACTTCCGTTCCCGGTTCTGGACGTGGACACGACTCCGATCGTCGTCGACGTCATCGTCGACAGCTCGGAAGACCGCGTCCTGGCGATCGGCAACGCGGCCACCCCCCCGGCCCAGAGCCTGGAGTGGTCGATCGACGCGGCGGGCGTCGCTCCTTCCTCGATCGTGATCGAGGACGGCCAGCGTCGGACCCCGCTGTTCGAGCCCGTGCGTTCGCGCTTTGCGGACACCGCGGCCCGGACGACGATTCTCGAGACCTCACCGCTGAAGAGCGAGCGTGCGTTCGCACTGAAGGACCTCGAGGGCACCGCCCCCGAGCCGACGCTCGACGCCGCTCTGATGGCCGCCGGTATGAACACCGTGGCCGATGGAGGCTTCGAGGCGGGTGCCTTCGCAGGCATCTGGAACGAGTTCTCCCTGAACTTCGGTTCCCCGGTCTGTGACACCGGACTCTGCGGAACCGGCACCGGTACCGGTCCTCGTACGGGTCTGTTCTGGACCTGGTTCGGTGGCATCGGCGCCTTCGAGCAGGGCAGCATGTCGCAGGACGTCGTGATCCCCGCGGGTCAGGCCACGCTGAGCTTCTGGCTCGAGCAGATCATCTGCGACTCGCCGGCCGACTACATGGCCGTGACGATCGATGGCAACGAGATCTATCGTACCGACGGGTCGTCCCCGCTCTGCGGCC
>JGI12109J20283_10469004_pt1 | contig 20510 bp, 16 predicted proteins | sample ElkSlonscriptome_12_FD_20283 | JGI IMG/M metagenome (IMG submission 20283)
CGAAATCTATCGGCACAACGGACAATCCCGTATGCAGGGCCCGCCGAAGATCTTCATACTCCTTTTCGCTACGGTCGATGGGCTCGTAGTCCCGCTTGATGACCAGTTCCGGTCGACCGTCGGGAGAAAAGACGTGGATGGCGAATGCGTCCCGATCCGGAGCCACACAGGAACGGCCGTCGGCTCCAACGTCGAAGCAGTACAGGAACGTGGGGATGTGCTCACGTTCGGAGTATTTGAAGTTGCCAAAATCGTAAACTGCCTTGCTTTCACAATAGCGGTGGATTTCCTGGCCGTCGTCGCCAAAGGAGGACAGGAAAAAGACACGATGGGAGACGTTGGGATTGTCTCCGACGCTCTAGGTGAGCCCGGACAGGAGGGTGTGGGCACCTTGCGCCCGGCAACCGATCAGGCTGAAGAGTTCGCCTCCGGGGTTTCCGGCTCTGATCCGGCCGGCCGGCTTTCCTTGATCGTCCACAAAGACGGTGGTTCCGGGGAATTCCTGAAGAGCACCCACCCGGCCATCCCCGAGCACGAACATGTCCCAGGGCTGATGGATTTCGCCCGGGCCATCGCCTTCCCGAAACAGGGTGCGGGACAGTTTACCGTCCGGTGAGAAGACGAGGACCTGGCTCAACTGGGAGTCCAGCACATAGACCTGGCCCTTGTCATCCGTGCAAACCTTGGGAGTGAGACCGAAGAGGATCTCCTCGTCATCCTCGCCCCCGACTCGCCATAGCTCGGTCATGCGCAGGGCCTGGACTCCCTCCGTGGGAGTACTCCCGTTCTTCACATGGGGTACGCCATCGATGTCTTCACGGACGGGGCCCGCGGCCCACGCCGTCTGGGTTAGCCAGGCCAGGCAGGTCATCACCAGGACGGCGCGCGGGAGGAAGGAAAAAGCCATGGTTGCTCCTTTTTTTCTTTCTTGATGCGGAGGATCCGAAACGGATTCGCTATTGCCGCAATTCATGTGTCCGGTCCCGGAAGATTATTCCGGCTAGATGCTTTTCCTGTTCACCACTCTCAGATTGTCACCAACGACTCGATCAATCAGCAGATTCCGGGGGTCGATCCCTGCCCGTTTCGGTTCCTCGTCGACGACGACCTCCAGCCTCCCCTCTCCGGACTCGAGACGCCGTTTCTCACGGTACAGCTCGACCTCCTTCCCGTCGGCATCCTCTCCGAAGACTCCCAACTCGATCCAGTCCCTGTGCTGAATCTCCGTCTCGACACCTTGTCCGTCCGCGCGGTACTTGTATGAGACATAGTCCAGCATGACGCGGAAGCGGCCGTCCTCCAGACGCTCCCAGGTCGCCTTTTCGGTGCGGTTGTCGTACAGGGTGATCGTTTCGAAGAGATCCTCGGTCAGGTAGGCATACTTTTCCGGCGTGCGCTTTCGCAGACAGGCCAGCAGTTCGGATGCCGTGGCGTAGGGCGGCCCCTGGTGTCGATGAGCCCGCAGGAATTCACGCAACGCGTCGTTGACCACATCTTCACCCAGATAGTCGCGCAGCGCGTAGAATCCGAGGCTTCCCTTGCGGTAGTAGATGTAGGACTGGTCCTCCACGCTCAGCAACGGAAGCTCTTCGTCGCGTTCAGCGCCGCGCCCGCCGAGGTAGTTCATCATTTCGTACTTCAGGAATTTGCTCACCCGCTGCGGGCCGAGATCCTTCTCCATCACCATCAGGGCGGTATACTGCGCGAGGCTTTCGGTGATCATCCCGGCGCCCGGAACGTATGCAGGGACCAGCTCGTGCCCCCACCACATATGCGCGATTTCGTGCGCTGTGATGTAGAAAACCATGTCGATGTTGTCGGCGTCCCGCAGGTCGGTAATGAAGTCCGCCGATTCGGAGTACGGGACGGTGCCGGGAAACGCCTGGGCGAATCGCCGGTAGCGGGGAAACTCCACGATGCGCAGCTGCTGATAGGGATACGGGCCGAAGGCGGAGGTGCAATAATCCAGGGCCGCGCGCATCGATTCGATCATCCGGGGTACGTTGACGGCGTGCTCCTCGTGGTAGAAGACCTCCAGGTCCATCCCGCGCCACCGCTGACGTTCCACTTCGTATTTACCGGACAGGAAGGCGAAGAAATTCTGGATGGGCCCGTCCACGCGATAGCGAAAATAGCGGCGGCCATCCTGTTCCCACTCGGACTGAAGCTTCCCAGGCGCGATGGCCATCTGGTCGGCGCTGGTGCTGACCACCGCCTCGAAAGTGATCTGGTCGGCATCGCTGATGACGGAGGCCATCAGGTTGTCCGGATCATCCAGCGAGGGCATGGACCACTCCGGATCCAGGCCTCGTTTGCGGCGCTCCGCCGGCCCGGTCAATTCCCGGCCTGCCAGATAGCCGATCCTGGGAAAGTAGTTCTGGTTGTCGATGAAGCTGCCGTTGGCCACGATCTCGGCGTTGGCGCCGTTGTTCACGAAGCCGTCGATGTCCGCGCCCAGATCAAAGCTCAGCTTCACGGTCCGGCCCGGAGCGACCGCTTCGGCCAGGCGGTAGATCCGGAAACCGGAATCCCGGTCCCACCGCGTCGGATCGGTCAGCAACTGGCCGGTATCCAGTTGCAGCGACCGCACCTCCTGCAGCGGATTGATGTTCAAGTAGAGCTCTTCCACGAATTGATCGGTCTTGTTGACCAGGTCGAACGTGCCGCGAATATCCACGAGCCGCTGCTCGGGGTAAAAATCCACTTCGGCAACCACGGCCGTCACCCGGGGCGAGGGATTATCCTCCAGCGTCTTGAACTGTCTTTCGTAGCCGGCCCGCACGCGCTCATCGTAGTCCCTGGGTTTGTACTCGTTCAGGATGTTCGTGTTGTAATAGATGAACGCGCCGCAGGTGACGAAGCCCAGCCCGGCCACGGTGACGAGACCCGAATGGATGGGACGCCAGCGGGACGGCAGACTCCGCAGTGCGGGCCAGAGCGAATCCTGGCTGCCTCGCGGCCACAGCCGGACCGCAACGGTCAGCATGATGAATGCCAGAAGAGCCCAGAAGACCTTGAACCAGAGGGCCGCCTCGGCGAAATGGCCGTACCCGTTCATGTCGGAGTAGATCACCCCTGGAGTGCGGTTGAAGAAGAACAGGCAGTGCTCCATCCCCACCTCCGGGCCGAAGGCGCGGAGCAGGAAGTACAGCAGCATCAGGAAGAATCCCAGGTAGCGCTGTCGCCCGATCACCTGGGTGAATACTGCAACGGCCGCCAGCAGGATCCACTCGCTGAATGACATCACGAACAGGCCTCGCAGGTACAAACCGGGCTCCAGATGATAGAACCCCTTGCTGAGCTGGAAGCCCATTGTCAGGCCCATGGCCAGGGTCAGAGAGACAAGAATGAGCACGGACAGGGCAGCGAACTTGGACGTCAGCAGAATCCACGAGGGGACCGGCAGCGAACCCTGGATCTCGTGAAAGCGGTGCTTCTTGTCGCGCCAGACCAGCTCGGCACTGTAGAAAACGATCACCATCATCAGAAACAGGTCAAACCCACCGGCGATGGTGCTCAACATGCGATGCGTGACCGGATACAGGAAGCGCCCGTTCACCTCGGACGACATGTTGCCCACCAGGTTCAACAATCCGAAGAGCATCAATACCAGGAAAGGCAGGCTGCGCAGCAACGCGCGGGTCTCCAGTTTGGTCAGGGAGAACCATTGACCGAGAGTGGTTCGGAAGTCGAAGACGGGAGCCGGATTCAAAAGGACGCGGCCTGCCGCATTGATGGCGCCCGAATCACGCGAATGGGGGGAATTTGCGGCTGCTTCGGAGGAGGCACCTCCTTTGGTGGAGCCCAAATCCATACGGAAGCGAATGAACGCGACCACCAGCAACAGTCCGCTCACCGCCAACCACAACACCCGGTTCAGCAATACCACGCCGGTCAGGGGCGGCAGCAGGGTATTCCGCTCGACGATTGTCCAGTATCGGGTCTGCAGGTCCAGGGAAGCCAGACCGAAGGGGTCCAGCAGCACGGCCAGGTTCTCGTTCTGCAGGTCGCCCAGGAACGCGAATGCGAAGCCGTACAGGGCGAAGAAGGCGATCATCGCCACATAGGTCGCCATGGCGCGGCCGGTGAGAATGGAGACCGAGAAGAAAAGGGAACCGGCCAGTAGACAATTCGGCAGCACCAGAAAGGTCATCGTATACAGGTAGGGGAGCAGACTGAAGGCCTGGATGTGTTCGGCGGCCTGGTAGGGCATGAGGCTGGCCAGCAGAAGGCCCAGTGCGGCGAATGCGGCGCTGAAAACGGTCAGGATGATCGTGGCCGTGAAACGTCCCATCAGCAGGGGGAATTTTCTCAGAGGCGTGCTGTAAAGAATCTCACGCACGCCGAGGTCCTTGTCCCGTGATACGACGGTGGACATCATGATCGCCATCAGGATGACGGTGACGAGTCCCATCGCATTGACTGTCCTGGCAATGATGTAGGGCGCGTTGCGGGCCACGTTGCCGATACCGCCGCCGATCTGCACCGAATCGGAGGAAGTCGCGATGAAAGTGAGAACGAAGAACAGGGCCGAGAAAACGTAGAAGGCCGGCTGCCGGAGACGAAATTTCAGTTCGAAGTCGCAGACATGGCCGAACTGTTTGAGCTGATCGGACATATCGCCTACACCTCCTGCAGCCGGCCGCCAAGGGTGGTGAAGTACACGTCTTTCAGATCAGGATCACCGGCTTCGAAACCAGGCCCGGGGTTGGTCTCGCTGAACACGTGGACGACGGTCCGGCCTCCGGCCAACCGTGTGGAAATCACCATCTGTTCCTCGTGCACGCGGGACAGTGCCTCGCGATCGCCCCGGTCCACCTCGAGGTGCCAGGTCTTGCCACAGATCGCCTCGATCGCCTGATGGGGCTCACCCTCCGCCAGAACCCGACCCTGATCGATGATGGCCATGCGGCTGCATACCTCGCTCACGTCTTCGACGATGTGGGTCGAGAGGATGACGATCACGTTCTCGCCGATCTCGCTCAGCAGGTTCAGGAAGCGGTTGCGCTCCTCGGGGTCCAGGCCGGCAGTGGGTTCATCCACGATGATCAGTTTCGGTTGTCCAAGAAGGGCCTGGGCGATGCCGAATCGCTGGCGCATACCACCCGAATATCCGCCCAGTTTCTTCTTACGGTGCTTCCAGAGATTGGTCCGCTGCAGCAGGGCTTCGACCATGTCTTCACTCTCGCTGTTCGTGTTCAGGCCCTTCAGCGCCGCGATATGCGACAGCATGGTCACCGCATCGACATTCGGATATAGCCCAAAATCCTGTGGCAGGTAACCCAGCACGCGCCGCAGTTCGTCCTGCTTCCGTCGCACATCCAGATCGCCCAGCATGATCGTCCCCGAGTCCACGTCCTGCAGGGTGGCGATGGAACGCATCAGGGTGGATTTGCCGGCACCGTTGGGCCCGAGCAGGCCGAACATCCCCGTCGGAATGGTCAAACTCAGATCGTCCAGGGCGGTCACGCCGCCGGGATAGGTCTTGGTGATGTTGGCGAGCGTGAGTTCCATTGCGTCTCCGAGATCGAATGGGGGCCTGGGTTGAATCCTGAATATCATGACGCAGGACAGGGGCGAAAGGTTCGGTCAGTTCATCGCATGCTCCTTGTCGGGGCTGTAGTCGTACGAATCGCCGTTATCGCGCGGGATTACCACTTCGACCCGGGTATGCCTGGGGCCGATTGCGTTCCAGACCTCGGCATACCGCGCCGGATTCGTGCCGGCGTGCATGGGGAAGAAAGTCGTGGGGCCGAGCTTCTCCAGGGTGTAGTCGATGCCGTTGCGCACCGGCACGCCGGATTTCCACAGGAATTCCAGCATCTCGACGTTCCCGCTTGTGGCGGCCATGTTCATATATTTTCCGCATTCCGGACTGCGCCGGAATAATCAATGCCGGCTTCGCGCAGCAGCTGGACGGTCTCCATGCTGCCGGAGACCAGGGCAAAGCAGCCGGGGGTCGCCCGTTCCGGTCGGTATGATCGGCGGCGGCTCCGTGCCGCAGCAGCAACCTGGCCGCTTCAACCTGGCCGCGGTGACAGGCCACCATCAGCGGCGTGCTTTCATCCACGTCATGACAATCCACGACGGCGCCGCCTGCGATCAGGGCTTCGATGATCTCCAGTTGACCGGCCATGGCCGCTGTGTGCAGTGGCAAGCTGCGGTCTCGATTGTCGTCTCGTTGATCGATCACTCCGGCATCGGCCCGGACCATAGCCTGAACGCGCGCCAGATCACCGATTTCGATAGCCTGGTGGATATCGCCGGCGGTCGCCGCGGCGGCCATCAAGACCAGGACCAGATCAAATGTCCACTGACGCAATAACATGGTCGAACTTCCAGAATTGCCCGGTTGGGAGAATGGGGTGAACCGTGGAATCACGATAATGGTCCGTGGTAGTTACGGAGAAACAGGAGAATGCGTCAAGACGGACTGATGATCCGGTGAGCGGGTTCGATACAGCGACGAACGGACGGGCAGAGGGCGTGCAGGACCCTGCTAGAGCACGTCGCTCATCAGGCTTTCCAGCTCGGAGCAGTAGGAACGGGTCAGCTTCAGACGCTTGCCGCCACGCAATTCGACCTCGTATTCGCCCTTCTGCAGGGGCGCCAGTTCACCGATCCGGTCGCGGTTCACGATCACGGACCGGCTGATGCGCAGGAAACCCATGCCGGACAGGCACCGGGCCAAATCATTCAGGGTTCGGCGCAACAAATGGGAACGCTCGTCGCAGTGGATCTTCGCGTAATCGCCGGTGGCCTCGATCCAGCCGATCTCGTCGGTTCCCAGAAACGAGGCGCGACCGCCGGTCTTGACCACCAGCCGGTCCGCGTAGGCAAGAGGGCCCGAGGACAGGGGCTAAAAATGGCCGGAAAGTAACCTACTGGTATTTCACAACAATATGCTACACTTGATTATCACAATTCAAAACCGGGAGGCTGGGAATGGTTTCAAGGCAAGGAAGCATCGCATCACTTTTTCGCACCAGGGCAGTATTGAGGTCATTCCTGCTCATGGCTCTGGTCCTTGTCCATGGTTGTGGAGGCTCGGACAGCCCCACGGAAACCCAGCCCCAATCCAACTGGTCGCCGGTTGCTGACATGGTCATCGGCACCGGCGGCGCCATCCTGACCGGCGACGACTTCACCCTGGAAGTACCGGCAGGGGCTTTTTCCGAAGAGGCTACCCTGCAGATCTCCTCTCAGCCCTCTGATGAATACACCTTACTGGACTCAAGGCTGATGCCCGGCGATACGGTTTTTCGGTTTTCCGGCTTGCCCGATTTTGTTGAACCCCTGACCCTCGAATTGTCCTTCGATGCCAGCAAGGCGACTGATGATATCCTGCCCATGGTTTACTTTGAAGAAGAGATGCGCCGGTCCGAAGGCGGGGGTTATGTCCCGGCTGGCCGCCCCCTTTTCGGTACCGAAGTCGATTGGGAGAACGGCGTGATCACCGCCACCATCCCCCCCAGTGCCTTGGCTGATGAAAAGGTGCGTGGGGACAAAAACGGCCCCCTTGAATTCATCGCCTCTGTGGTCTGGAATGGCGGTGTTCAATGGACCACCGTGGAAAATGAGTTCCAGATTTCCTGGAACACCGGCGACGTGGACCAGGCCTGGATTGATGGCTTGATCACCGACCTGACGGTTTCGAGAATGATGCTGGAGGCCCTGGGATACGAGTACTGCGGCCTGCTGACCAACTATGTTGATGTCCATGTGCGAACGATTGAAGGCTCGGATGGCAATTTCTTCCAGAGCGGATTTGGCATCAGCCAATGCTATCTGGAAATTGACCCGGCCAAGGAAGGCATTGAAAGAAGAGCGGCCGCCGGGCACGAGTTGTTCCATTTGTACCAGGTGTGCTATGGGGTCTGTGGGCACGCCCGCGCCTACAACCACGAGTGGCTGTCCGAAGCCGTCTCGGTCTGGTTCGAACCTTTGTTGATAGGAGACTCGACCTATATCCCCACGGTCATGAACGGCAACCGCGATTTCATCACCAAGGGTCTGGAAACGAACACCGCAGCCATCGGCTACGGAGCCTCGACTTTCATGATCTGGCTGACGGACAAATACGGGGACCTGAATGTACCCCTGGAGATCTTTCAGAAAGTGGCCCTGGATCCCAGTTCTGAATGCGCCAGCTCCAAGGGTGTCGATGCTGCCTTGGTGGATCGAGGCAGCAACTTGACGGCCGAGTTCCGGGAATTTTCCCGGGAATTCCTGCTCGGCACCACAGGGCATGATTGGAATTACACCGACCCCACCAATTGTATTTTGACCCTGTCGAACCCGAACAATAGCTATGGCGTAACGCTGCCCGACCTTTCGGCCCAGTCGTTTGTCACGGCCCTGAACACAGACGGCGCCCCGGTTCCTTCGGGAGATTTGACCGTTCAGATGCAGAACAACACCCCGGCCAATGTGGAGGCCTTTGTCTACTCGGGCCCTGCCAACAACGGTCCCTGGACCCTGGCGGGTACCGCCCATGAAGGGGACGAGGTGATCGTCGCGGGTTTTGGAACGGGAGATTTCCGCAAGGTCAAGACCGTGCTGGTCAATTCCCGCACTCCGGTGAATTCTACCGACGGCTCCGATGCGAGCATTTCTTTTGCTTTTGCCGAGACCCCGGACGCTTTCCCGGCCGACCTGTTCAAAATGGAACTTCAGACGGAGTTGACCATGGCCAGTGGCCCAGGCTCCACCGGAAACCGATTGTTCGAACTGCGTTTCGACATCGTCCCCGATGGAAATACCTTCACCGCCGTATGGGACACCACCTACGAGAACAGCAACCGATCCGTGGGACAGTTCACCTGCACGGTAAATGCGGCTCATGATGCCCTGGAAAGCTGGTCCTGGTCCCAGGACAATCACTCCCCTAGTTCGGGCATCCACTTCCACAAGGCAGCCAGCGGCACCGGGCCCGTCCCCCTGGAGCTGCTCAATGATACCACCATGAAGTTCTCCTCGGGTGAAGGCACGGGCACCTGTGACATCATCAGCAGTGTCGAATATTGGTACAAGAATGAGGGTGAAACTGAACTTTTGGACGAGATGGTCTCCTACGACTGCATCCACAATTCGTATTTCACGGTCTGGTTGTGGAATACGGACTAGGTTGGACTCCATACCAAAAAGCACCTTCTCCCACAGCGGTGGAGAAGGTGCTTGGTTTTGGTACCCCGTAGGTTTCAGGATGCGAAACCTGAATTCCACAGGACAAACAAGCTCGCCGCTCAGATCATGTTCACCACCCGCGGGGTGAAAAGTGAGTTGAGTGTTGACACTCAGTCCCTTCCGTTATAACATATGTAAAACATCAATGAAAGGACCAATTCGATGGTCAAGCTCACGATCAGGCGTGTCGGTAATTCCCTCGGGATGACCTTGCCGGCTGAAGCCGTCAAGGCTCTCCAGGTCAAGGAAGGGGATGCCCTGTACCTGACCAAGACACCCGATGGCTATCAGTTGGTCCCCTACGACCCCGACTTCGAAAAGACAATGAAAACCGCGGGCGATTTCATGAGCCGGTACCGGAACGCTTTGCGTGAACTGGCCAAATGAACGAATCCCGGCCTGAACCGACCTGGCTTTCCATGCCTGCCATACTCGCCATCCATGGCATGCTGCTGGCAGAACACGGCGGAGCCGCCGGACTACGTGATGAAGGGCTTCTCGAATCGGCAATGGCCGGTCCTCGGAACCAGTTCATTTACGGGGAAAGCGACCTTTTTCAGATTGCCGCGGCCTACGCTTTCGCCCTGACCAGAAATCACCCATTCGTCGACGGGAACAAGCGGACGGCCTTCGCGGCTGCCGGCATTTTCCTGGAGTTGAACGGCCATCAGCTCAAGGCGAGCGAACCTGACGCCGTCCTGGCCGTTCTGGCCCTTTCCAAAGGCGAGCTGGATGCCAAGGGATTCAGGGATTGGTTGCGGATCTCTTCCGTGAAGCTGGACGACCAAATGAATGATGGAGAATGACTGGATCTCGGGGTAGCCCGAGATGAAAAAGCCTCCCTCAAAAACAGAGGGAGGCTTTCAAATTGGTACCCCGTACGGGACTCGAACCCGTGTTACCGGCGTGAGAGGCCAGCGTCCTAGGCCACTAGACGAACGGGGCACAATCCGTTCCGATTTCCAGCCGCAAAAGTAAACCAGAACGGGCGGAAATGCAAATTCTGTGGTTGCCCGGGGAGGACTCGAACCCCCATCGACTGATCCAGAGTCAGCTGTCCTGCCATTGGACGACCGGGCAATCAAGGTGCCGAAATATATACCCCTCCCACGCCAGGCGCAAGTCCGGGGGCCGGATTTTTTCATCCCCGCGCGTGCTCCAAAAAGGGCCCCCAGAGGCCTCAAATGGACGCCAGGCGCTCCTTGCGGCGCATGAAAAGCCGGTGCAGGGCCTCGGGTGACTCCAGGTCCATCTCCGTCACGCCCCAGTCAGCCGGCAGGAGCACAAAGGGCCGGGTCTGTTCCCCACCCAGGCCTCCGTGGCTGCTGGTCTGTTCCTCCAGGACCACGATCCGCCCTTCTGTGGGCAACCAGGTGCCGTTGATGACCAGGTCTCCGGTGTCCGGGTAGCTCATCAGCCGCGCCAGTTCGCCGGCCCAGCGGTCCGGAACGTCCAGCCACTCCAGTGGATCTTCCGTGCCCGTCAATTCACCGGTCTGCAGGTCGCGCACGCCATCCCGGCACAGGGCCACGGGGGCAAGATCACGACGCCGAGCCACCACCATGCCCAGGCCCGGGTGGTTGGCCAGGGCCTCCACCAGTCCCGGATGCAACTCACGTATCTCCTCCAGCGCAAGAGGCGCCTGGTGTCCCACGAAGTAGACATGGGCCATGCTGCCACTGACACAAACCACCGCCCGCGGGCCTTCCGGATCCGCATCCAGGTCGTGGTACTCCGGGGTGATACGGCGCAGGGCGCGGCGGCCCCGATCGGCCGCCCAGCCCAGATGGGCGGGTTCGACGGCGTCCAGCTCGGCAAGCAGACTGGCGGTGTGGCTGATGTCCGGATCGTGGGCCAGGGTCACGGCGGCGGGGCGGCCGGCCAGCTCGGTCATCATCTCGGCGATGGTCTCTTCGATATTCTGGCCGTAGCGGATGCGGAAGGGTACGCTGGGTGTCTGGCCGTGGTCCGACAGCAAAACCACCTCGTAGCGGATGGGCGAACCGCGCTGCGCCCGGCGGGTCAGCTGGCGCAGGCGGCGGTCGAAGGCGGCCAGGCTCTGCTGGGCCTCGCGCGTCTCGGGGCCCGAGTAGTGAGCCACGTCGTCGTAGCCCACGAAGTTGCTGTAGATGATGGGCACGCCGCGCACCATGTCCTGCTTCAGCCAGAAGAAACTGAGGTTGCGCAGGAAGGCGTTGGCCACCGATCGCTGGGCGATGCGCTTGAAGCTCCACTCCAGGCGCGGGCGCGAGCGGTCCAGTTGCCCGGCCACCGCCAGGAAGAAGCCCGCCACCAGGTCGTAACCCGTATCCAGGACAGCCTTGGTGTAGGCGTTGGGGCTGAGGAAGAAGAGGTTGAAGTCGGCCTGCTCGCCCTTGCGGCGCTTGTCGGAATCCTCGCCCACGGCGCTGACGGTCATCAGCCGCTTGGCCGCGCCGCCGGACATGAAACTGTTGATGCAGGAACCGCCCGCCAGCAGGGGCGTGCCCCCGGTGGCGGCGCGCTCCTCGAGGATACGCAGATCATCGGGACGGGATACAACGCGCATCTTCTGCGCCTGGCGGTCGAACCAGCGGTAGCCCGCCACGTTGGCGCGTTCGCCGTAGAGCATGCCCGCCTGCACCGCCGGCGTATTGGACGGCACCCCGCAATGCCAACCGTGCAGCCTGTGGGATCCGCGCGCAAGCAAGGCGCTGATGGTCGGGGCGCGGCCCTTGGCCAGGGCAGACTCCAGGTAGGCCAGGGCCAGCCCGTCCACCTGCAGGATCAGCAATCCACCCAGCGGCTTGCGGGACTGCCGGGGTCCGAAACGCCGGCCGTAGCGGTGGATGATGAACTGGAAGAACGGGTAGGCCTCGTCCAGACCCAGCCAGCCGGTGATGCCCGCCGAGACGGCCGTCATCACGAAAACGCCGAGCAGGGCCTCGCCGTAGTTGTCGATGATGAAGGCGGGCAGGGGTTGGGCCACCAGGAAAAGGATCAGCCCGTTGAAGAGCAGACTGGGCAAGCCCAGGGTCAGGCTGTTCAAGGGGAAGGTCAGCAGGACCAGCAGGGGGCGCAGGATGATCAGCCCCAGGGCAAAGAGCACCGGCACCACCAGCACCGCCGACCACCACCCCGGTTGGGTGGTGTCCAGCCGGAAACCGGGCAGCAGGCTGGTGGCCAGGATCAGCGTCAGCACGGACACGACCCAGACCAGGAAGTACCTTCCCAGGATGCTCAGGAATATCTTCGTAACGGCCTCCCCGTCAGGCGGCCGCCACCGAAGACCGGTCAGCTGTTGGCCGCGTTGCGCATGCGGTTGATGGTGCGGCGGGCACCCACCAGTTCCATCACGTCGAAGATGCCGGCGCTGCGGGTCTGGCCCGTCAGGGCGACGCGCGACGGGTGGATCAACGCCCCCGCCTTGACGTCCAGTTCCTCGGCCAGGCCGCGCACGACCTCCTCGAAAGTCTCGGCGGGCTGGGCCTGGTCCAGGTCCAGCTTCGCTTCCAGGGCCGACGCCAGCTTCACCAGGATAGCACGCTCGGACTCGGGCGCCACGTGTTCATTCCAGGCCTCGCCGTCGACGAAGTGCTCCTCCGTGTAGAAGAAACCGATCTGGTCGGGCAGCGTCCTGAGGTTGCTGAAACGGTTGCCCAGGGTCTTGAGCACGCGGGCCAGGTAGGCGTCGCCGTCGTCCGCCCCGTGGATCTTCCATTCCGGGTCCAGCTGCCAGCCCTTGTCCGCCAGGATGGGCCGGGCCAGTTCCAGCCGATCCTCCGGGGTCATGCGCTTGATCTGCTCGCTGTTGATGTGGGCCAGCTTGTCGTAGTCGAAGCTGGCGGGGCTCTTGTTGATCTTCTTGAGGCTGAACTTGCTGACGATGAAGTCGCGGGTCATGACCTCGTCGGCGTTGCCGCCGGGCGACCAGCCCAGCAACGCCAGGTAGTTGAACATGCTCTGGGGCAGGACGCCGGACTTCTCGAACTCCTCCACGCTGGTGGCGCCGTGGCGCTTGCTCAGGCGTTTCCTGTCCGGGCCCAGGATCATCGGCATGTGGCCGAACTTGGGCGGCTTCCAGCCCAGGGCCTCGTAGATGAGGATCTGGAAGGGCGTATTGCTGACGTGGTCGTCGCCGCGCAGGACGTGGCTGATGCCCATCTCGTGGTCGTCCACCACGCAGGCGAACTGGTAGGTGGGGAAGCCGTCGGCCTTGACGATGACGCGGTCCACCAGCAGGTCGTTCTGGAATTCCAGCTTGTCCAGGACCACGTCATACCAGAAGGTCTCGCCCTCGTCGGGGGTCTTCAGGCGCCAGGCGAAGGGTTTACCGGCGGCCTCGTTGGCGGCCACCTCCTCGGCATCCAGGTGGCGGCAGCAGCCGTCATAGCCCTCCCATATGCCACCGTCGGCCTCGATCTCCTCCTGCCGGGCCTCCAGGTCGTCGGCCGTGCAGAAGCACTTGTAGGCGTGCCCGCCCGCGGCCAGGGTCTCCAGATGCTTCTGGTAGATGTCCAGGCGCTCGCTCTGTTTGTAGGGGCCGAAGTCGCCGCCCTTGTTGGGGCCCTCGTCCCAGTCCATGCCCAGCCACTCCATGCCGCGCAGGATGGCGGCGTAGCTTTCCTCGGTGCTGCGCTCCTGGTCCGTGTCCTCGATGCGCAGGACGAAGGCGCCGCCGCGGTTGCGGGCGTATAGCCAGTTGAACAGGGCGGTGCGGGCGCCGCCGACGTGCAGGAATCCGGTGGGGCTGGGCGCGAAGCGGACGCGCACGGGAGCAGGCTGGTTCATGACGACCTTTCCTCAGGGTTTCTGGGCGGGACGACGACTCTGAACGGCATCGCCGATCGGTTCGCCAAGTACGGCCGGGTCGAGGCTTTTGGCAAGTTCTTCCAGATCCATGCCGTAGATCTTCTGCGCGGCGCGATCCGGATCTCCACCCTTTTGCACCCGGGTCAGGAAATCACGCAACTTCTTGACGCCTCCGCGATTCTCCACCAGTTCCCAGGCCATCAGGAAGGCGCTGTAGCTGGCCCGGCGGTAGTTCTCGCGGTCCTTTCCCAGATCCGGGTCGGGATCGCCGCTCAGGATAAAATCGGTGATCGCGGGGCTGAAGACCGGGCTGCCTTCACTGCGGAACTGGCCCATGTAGTTGACCAGATGCACGCCGTTCTCGGCGAAGTACTCCGCCAGTCCGTGGTGCAGCCAGGGTGGCAGGTCGGCCGGCAGACGCGTGCTCAGCAGCCAGTCCGCCACCAGAGCGAAGACGGCATGACCATCCAGGGTGCGCGCCTGCAGGGTGCCGTAGGGCTCGATGACCGCCCGGTTGCCTTCCAGCTTGTGCAGCCGCCAGACATCCTGCCCGGTGGCCTCCCGGTACGCGGGCACGTTGTCCGGGCTGATGACCTTCAGGGTATCGACCGCACCCAGACCCGTCAGGGCGGCGAAACGCCGCTCGGCCAAATCCAGGGTCTCGAGCAGCAGCAGGAAATCGCACGGCTCGTAGGCGGGATTCTGGTAGGTCACAAAGTGGCGCCAGGCCAGCCGCCCCGGCTCGATGATCAGCCCTTCCCGGGGCTTGACCACCTTCTTGTCGCAGAAGGCGCGCGGTCCGTAGGTCTGGCCGTCCTCGTCGCGCAGGACCTGCCAGTCGGGCCACCAGTAGGCGTGCATGTGGTCGGGAAAACCGGCCGACTTCAGTTCTTCGGGAATGCAGCGCGGGAACGTCGCCCCCTCGGTCAGTTCGGGCAGCTGGCTGGGGTGGGTGGGCAGCTGGGCGAAAGCTCCGGCCGCCAGGACAATCAACCCCAGTGCCAGGCCCAAAATCCACAGGCGTCGCATCTACTTCCCTTCCTTCAGGTCCTTGGCATCCTTGTAGTAACGCTGGGCCTTCTTCTTCTGGCCCATGGCGTCATACACCAGACCGATGTTGTTCAGCACATTGACGGTTTCTTTCTGCTCGAGGGCCAGGTCGTAGGTCTCAAGGGCCTCGTCGTACAGACCCTGGTAATAATAGCTGAGCCCCATGCTGTAGTAGGCGCGGTAGCTGCCCCCCTCCAGATCGACCAGCTTCTGGAAACTGTCGACGGCCTTGTCGTACTGCTTGGTGTCCATGTAGGTGAGGGCCAGGTTGTAACGCGCCTTCACGTAGCCGGGGTCGGCCTCCAGGGCCTTCTCGTAGGCATCGACGGCCTTGGTGGGCTGGTTGCTCTTCTGGGCGCAGCGCCCGATGTGGAACAGCAGCTTGGGGTCCGGATTCAGCGCGTAGGCCTTCTCGTAGGTGGTGACGGCCTCGCCGTATTGCCGGGTCTGCTGCAGGCACTGGGCCAGTGCCAGCCAGCCCTGGTACATGTCCGGCAGCTCCTGCACCACAGTGCGCAGGGAGGGGATGGCCGCGTGGAACTTCTTGTCCCGCATCAGGCTGACGGCGTAGTTGTAGACCACCTCCGGCTTGGTGCTGGAACTGGCCACGCCGTCCTTGAGGTACTGGCGCGCCTCCGCATCACGCCCCTCGCGCATCAGCAGGTTGCCGATGGCCACGCGCAGATCGGGAAAATCGGGATCGATCTCGAAGGCCTTCTTGTAGGCCTCGATGGCGTCGGGAATGCGCAGGGTCTTCTCGTGCACCTTGGCGGTGGCGATCCAGGTGCCGGCCTTGTCCGGGTGATCATCGCGGGCCAGGCGGGCGGCCACGCGGGCCTCCATGCTCTTGTCGTCCTTCAGGTAGACATCCACCAGGCGAGGCAGCAGGTCGTCCCGCTGCGGGGACAGCTTGTAGGCCTCGGAGTAGAGCTTGCCCGCCTCGGTCAGCAGGCCGGACTGCTCCAGGACCTTGGCGTTCTCCACCATCAGAACCACCCGATTGTGGATGATCTGCCGGGCTTCCTGGTAACCCTCGTCCGTCTCCTCCTTGGCGAACTTCATCAGTTGCCTGGCGGGTTTGGTGTACTTCTCCAGTAGCTGGCGCACGGCCTCGTCGTTGCCCGCATCGGACTCCAGCTTGTTCAGGGCCAGGACCAGGCGCAGGCCCTCCGGGCCGGGGTTGTCGCCGAAGATGTCCAGCCCCTCCTGGAAGGTGGCCCGGGCATCGTCGATCATGCCGGCCTGCATCTGGGCGCCGCCGATCAGGCGCCAGAAATCCTTGCCGCCCATGGTGTCGAAGCGGCGGTAGGCCTGGAATTCGCTGGCGGCCAGCTCGTAGTCCCCAAGCTTGCTGAAAGCCAGCCCCAGGTTGCGATGGAAATCACCCTCCATGGGGCTGGCCTGCACGGCGCGGATGAAGGCGTCGCGGGCTCCATCCAGGTTGCCATCCTGGGCACGCAGCACGCCCAGGTCGTTCCAGCTCTTGGCGTCGGTGGGGTCGGCCTCCACCTTGGCCTCCAGTTCGGCCATCTTTTCCTGGGGTGTCTGGTCATCCGCAAGGGCAGGCGCCGCGGCCAGGAAGAGGGCGAGCAGCAGGGCCAGGATGGGCCCCAGGCGGGCCGCTCCGCCGAGGGAACGTATCGTTGCACAGGATTGCATGCCTGTCCTTTCGCAAACTCCGGAGGGGATCGTATCGGTGCCCCATGATACGGAGGGCCGGCGTCGGTGTCCAGAATCCTCGCCCGTCCCCTTTTCTCTTGTACCCACCCGCCCGCTTGACGTTCCCGACCGATTCTGTTGATTTATGGCCATGATACGCTTCCACATCCTGGGCGCCGGCGGAGCCGTCCCCACCCCGACACACTGCCCGGCGGCCTACTGGATCGCGCTCGATGGGCTCGGTATCCTCATGGACCCCGGTCCCGGCGCCACCGTGCGTCTGGTGAAATCCGGGTGCGCGGATGCGGGGGTGGACGCCATCGACCTGGTGCTGCTCAGCCACCTTCATCCCGACCACAGCGCGGATCTGGTGCCGCTGCTCTTTGCGGCCCATAGCCCGGTCTGCAAGAACCCGGAGCCCCTGCAGATGTACGGCCCCGGGGGTCTCAAGGACCTGCTGGGTCGCCTGAAGGATATATACGGCTCCTGGCTGGAGCCCCGCAGCCGCGCCCTGGAGGTCACCGAATGGGACATCGCGGGGCCGGGCCTGGAACTTCCCGGTGGCGGCCGCATCACCCCCTTCCCCACGGAACATGCGCAGGATCGGCTCTCGCAGCAGACCCTGGGTTTCGTTCTGGAGGACGGCGCGGGCAAAAAAGTCGTATATTCCGGGGACACCGGCCCCTGCGCGGCATTGAAGGATGCGGCCCGGGGAGCGGACGTGCTGGTGGTGGAGTGTTCCACCCCCGATGAGCTGGCCATCGCCGGCCACCTGTATCCCGCGGCCGTGGCCGAAATCTGCCGGGAAGCCCGCCCCGCGCGGGTCATCCTGACCCACCAATACCCCGCCGCGGCCGAAATCGACCTGGCCGCGGCCGTGCACGCCCATTACGACGGTGAGGTCCAACAGGCGCGCGACGGTGACGAATTCACCCTCGGCGCGGAAACCTGATCCCGCCGGAAAGGAAACCCATGAAGACCCTGGCGCGTCTGTTGCTGCCTTCCCTGCTGCTCCTGGTCCTGCTTCCGGTGGGCGCGGTGGCCCAGGACAATTCCGCGGTGCCCAACCCCGAACTGCTGGAGGGCCGCGGCGAGTACGAGATGGTCCTGATCCACGGCCTGGGCAGCAACGCCGAGGTGTGGGACGGGGTATTGTCCTACCTGAAGGGCACCTTCAAGGTGGCCGTCTTCGAGCTGGCCGGCCACGGCCAGACACCGCCCATCGCCGACCCGACCATCCGGAAGGAAGCGGCCCGCCTGGAGGAGTTCATCAAGGAGCAGGGGTTTGCCTACCCCACCCTGGTGGGCCACGGCATGGGCGGCATGATTGCCCTGCAGTACGCCATCGACCATCCCGTGGACGTGCACCGGCTGATCCTGATGGACGCCGGCCCCAAGCAGCTGGCCACCACCGAGCAGAAGGAGCAAGTGGCCAAGGCCATGCTGACGGACTACGACTACTTCGTGGCCGCCCGTTATTCGGCCATGAGCCCGGCGCCGGACATCACCAGCCAGATCGTGGACTGCGCCCTGCGCACGGACCAGCGCACCTTCATCAGCCTGCTGATGAGCAGCTTCGATTACGACGTCACCGACAAACTGCGCAGCCTGCCGGTGCCCCTGCTGGTCATCGGCAGCGAGCTGCTCTTCCCCACGGCGGAATCGTCCCGCGGGGTGCTGGAACAGATAGGGTACAACAAGGCCCGCTCTCTCAGCTTCAAGCGCATGGGCAGAACGGGCCATTACATCATGCTGGAACGCCCCGTCTACACGGCCAGCGTGCTGCTGGCCTTCGGCGTGAGTGCCGAGCACGTCTTCGAGCTGGAGTAGGGACCGGAATCAGCCGCCGAGCAGCTTGATATCGCTGTCGACCATCATGGTCACCAGCTGCTCGAAACCGACGGTGGGCTCCCAGCCCAGCACCCGGCGCGCCTTGCTGTTGTCCCCGATGAGCTGATCCACTTCCGCCGGCCGCATGAAACGCGGGTCCTGCACCACATAGTCCTCGTACTCGAGGCCCACGTGCCCGAAGGCGATCTCCAGGAACTGCCGCACCGAATGGGTCTTGCCGGTGGCGATGACGTAGTCGTCCGCCTGGTCCTGCTGCAGCATGAGGTGCATGGCGCGCACATAGTCGCCGGCGTATCCCCAGTCGCGCTGGGCGTCGAGGGTGCCCAGGGCCAGTTCCTTGGCCAGGCCCAGCTTGATGCGCGCCACGCCGTCGGTGATCTTGCGCGTGACGAACTCGCGGCCGCGGCGCGGGCTCTCGTGGTTGAAGAGGATGCCGCTGACGGCGAACAGCCCGTAGCTTTCCCGGTAGTTGACGGTGATGTGGTGGCCGTAGGTCTTGGCCACGGCGTAGGGGCTGCGGGGGTGGAATGCCGTCAGCTCGGTCTGGGGCACCTCGCGGACCTTGCCGAACATCTCGCTGCTGCTGGCCTGGTAGAATTTGGCCTCGGGGCAAATTTGGCGCATGGACTCCAGCAGACGGGCAACCCCCAGGCCGGTGAACTCGCCCGTGAGGGTGGGCTGGCTCCAGCTGGTGGGCACGAAGCTCTGGGCGGCCAGGTTGTAGATCTCCTCGGGCCGGGAGTCCACCAGGGCCTTGTCCAGGCTGGCCTGGTCCAGCAGATCGGCCTGCACGAACTCCAGGTCCGCCTTCAGATGGTTGATGCGCTCCAGATTCTCGGTGCTGCTGCGCCGCACCATGCCGAACACCCGGTACCCCTGGCCCAGCAGATGCTCCGCCAGATACGAGCCGTCCTGGCCGGTGATGCCCGTGATCAGCGCTGTCTTCGCCATGTCCCCACCATTCCGTTCGAGAAATAACAAGCTGCCCCGGCCGAATTCATTGGTTTCTGCCGGCGCCGGTTGCTAGAATTTAAACGTCTTTCCGCCGCCGGACAAGAGGGGTGTTCCGGTGGCCCCATCAACTTCATGCAACAGGAGCACCTTCCATGACCATCGTCCTCAACGGTTCCGAGCTCTCCATCGAGAAACTGGTCGCCATCGCCCGCCACGGCGAGGCCGTCGAGCTGGCCCCCGAGGCCCTCGAACGCATCACCCGCTGCCGCGCCCTTCTGGAGAAGAAGATCGAGGCCCGCGAGATCATGTACGGCGTGAACACCGGCATCGGAGAGTTCTCGGAGATTGTCCTGGACGATGATCAGGTGCGCCAGTTCCAGCGCTATCTCATCTATAACCACGCCGCCGGCATCGGCGATGCGGCGCCCATCGAGTACGTGCGCGGCGCCATGGCCGGCCGAATCAACGTGCACGCCCACGGCCACTCCGGCTGCCGTCCCCTCATCACGCAGACCCTGGTGGAAATGCTGAACAAGGGTGTCACCCCCTTCGTCTGCCAGAAGGGCAGCGTGGGCGCCAGCGGCGACCTGGCCCCCATGAGCCAGGTGGCCCTGCTGCTGCTGGGCGAAGGCCAGGCCTATTACCAGGACGAGCTGCTGCCCGGCGCCGAGGCCATGCAACGGGCCGGTATCGAGGTGCCCGGTCTGGAGGCCCGCGACGGTTTGGCCACCATCAACGGCTCCAACGTGTTGACGGCCATGAGCGCCCTGCACATCCACGACATGGAGCGCTGGCTGAAGCAGGCCGAGATCACCGCCGCCATGAGCCTGGAGGCCCTGCTGGCCAACATGAAACCCTACGAGGCGCCCCTGCACCAGGTGCGCGGCTTCGCCGGGGCCATGCGCAGCGCCGCGGCCATCCGCAAGTGCACCGAGGGCAGCGACCTGCTGAGCGGCAAGGTCAAGACCCGCGTCCAGGACGCCTACAGCATGCGCTCCACACCCCAGGTCATCGGCGCG
>JGI12109J20283_10481588_pt1 | contig 20500 bp, 24 predicted proteins | sample ElkSlonscriptome_12_FD_20283 | JGI IMG/M metagenome (IMG submission 20283)
TTGCTATTGTGGGTGGCAACGGTGGCAGTAGGTGGGATGTTCCTGGCAGAAAGTGGGCACACGGCGCGGTTTGTGGTGGCGTTTCCGGCGGTGGCGGTGCTGGCGACGCTTGGCCTATGGTATGTGTGCTTGCGGCGTATGTGGCTTGTGATTCTGGTTGGTGCGGTGCTGGCAATTGCGCAGGCCAACTACTACTTCAATGATCATCTGCCGACGTATAATGATCAACGNCGTCAATTCCCGGATTATCAGGACGCGCTGTTCCGTGTGGCGGTGCTGCCGGCAGGTAGTGAAGCCTGCTTTGTGACGCCAACACCCTTAGACCGCAATTCGATTGACAATATCATGGATTTCATCGCCCCAGAGGTGGAGATTTGCTATTTAGAGCCGGATAGCCTGGTGCCGGGCTATTTTGATAGCTTCCAGGGGCGCAGCGAGATGATAGCCTTTCTCGTTGAGCCGGATGATGAAGCCTCTATGCAAGTTATAGAACGCTATTTTGCCGATAACATCCTGGGGCCGCTACTCAGCCCGTATGATACGGTCCCATTGCATACGCAGTACCGAATGTACGTTTTTCAGCCTTAACCCGCCCTACACGAAACTAGGTGATGCGGTACAATACGCCCGCGTATGGAACCGGCATGAGCGTCAAGGTGACGTATCTTGTGTATAAACATCTGCAATAGCACACACAGCCGGTAGGTGATACGTTCTGATGGAGGTAGGTAACTTTGAACCTGACAGAATATGTGCGCATTTTGGCGCGGCGTGGGTGGATTATGGTGATTCTGGCGATAATCGCCGGTGGTACTGCTTTTGTGCTCACCCGCCAGCAAGACCCGGTTTATCGTGCGACTCAAGTCGCCGTGATTGAACCTTCGCGTGCGGACCTGGGGCTTGCCAGCGCGACGGAACGCCTTTTGAATTCCCAGGTGATTATCATTGATAGCCTTAGTATCGCCCAGCAAATTGTGGACGATTTAGAGTTGCCGCTGACAGCCGGTGAACTCAAAGGCATGGCAACTATCGCTGCTGATCAATTCCGGTTGGTTATCCGTATTGATATTGAGAGCGGAAACCCCAATATGGCGTTTGACATCGCTGCTGCCTGGGGCCGGGAATTGCAAGAGTACCGTGATGAGGCGAATTCCGATGCACGTCGTGAAGATCGTATCTTCGCACGCTTACCAGAACCGCCCACCGTAGCACAGATTGCCCCACGTCCGCGTATCTTTGGCATCGCAGGGGGTATCCTGGGGTTGCTGGTCGGTGGAGTGATTATTTTTGTGCTGGAATATCTGGAAAGCAGTGTGGTTCGGCGGCGCGAGGATCTGGAACGCACGCTAGATATGCCGGTGTTGGCGAGTATTCCCGTTTCCGATGGGTAACACGGATTAGGAGTAGATATGGCGTTAGATTTGATTACGCTTACAGACCCACGTTCACCCGTAGCGGAAGCCTTCCGCACGCTGCGGACAAACTTAATGCTCAATGATGCGCAGGTGTTGCACGCAGTTGCGATGACATCTGCTGCTGCTGCTGATGGAAAAAGCGAGGCCCTGGCTAACCTGGCCGTGACCTTCGCACAATCCGGCCATAAGACGATTTTGGTCGATACGGACTTGCGGCGTCCAACCCAGCATACGATCTGGGGTGTGCCAAATGAAAGCGGGCTGATGGCGATGATTAGCGATGATACCAAATTGGCTAATCCGCCGTTGATTCAGACAAAGGTAGATAACCTGAGTGTGCTGCCATCTGGCCCGGTTCCGGCTATCCCCGCTGATGTGATGAGTAGCCAACGCCTAAGCGAGATTATCGGGTTGCTCAAGGCGCGGGCGGATTATGTGTTGTTCGATGCGCCGCCGGTGTTGGCGGCAGCGGATGCCGCGTTGTTAGGCAGTAAGCTGGATGGCTTGTTGCTGGTAGTCCGTGCCGGGCATACCCGGCGTGATCATGTTGCCCGTGCGCGTGAAGCGTTGCAGCGGGTTCATGTCAGTGTGTTGGGGTCGGTATTGACCAATGCGCCACGTACCCGCATGGGGAGTTACTAATTCATGCTCACCCCGCACCATATCACGGCTGAGGTGGCATATACCAAGCGATTAGATTATCTGCTTTACTTGCCCCCAGATTATGATGATCATGGTGAATTCCCGGTGCTGGTATTTTTGCATGGGAGTGGTGAGCGTGGGCCGGATGTGGAGCGTATTAAGAAGTTCGGACCACCCAAGCAGATCGCCCAGGGGGAGGCATTGCCGTTCATTGTGCTGTGCCCGCAGTGCCCGGAGGGAGAACGATGGGAACAAAACGAGCATGAACTGCTGTTTTTACTGGATCACATCCAGGCAGAATATGCAGTGGATGAGGATCGCGTCTACCTGACGGGGTTTAGCATGGGGGCTTATGGGGCGTGGTTCATGGCCTGGAAGCATACCACCCGTTTCGCGGCCCTGATAACCGTGGCTGCTGGCCTGCGTGCTGCGGATGTGGCATTGGCCGCACAGAAGTTAAAGTATATTCCGTGCTGGGTCTTCCACGGGAAGCTTGATACAGCGGTTCCTCTGTCGGAATCCACGCGGATGGTGGAAGCTCTAAAAGATGCCGGCGGTGATGTGCGCTCCACAATTTACGCAAATTATGGACACGAGGTGCCCAATGCCGCGTATAATGATCCTGAATTGTACGCCTGGTTATTGAGGCACAAGCGGCATGTCAGATAAACAACTTAAACCTGATCAAGAGGCGGTGGATGCCTGGGAACAAATGCCCAAGAATGCACCATCGCGTGATGCCCTCCCGCCGATGACTGGCGGATTCCCCGGTTGGTTGGTGATATTAATCGCCGTCACCCTGGTTATCATCGTATTGAGTCTATTATTTCAGAGTTAGGGGAGAGACAAATTCCATGAAAGGATTGATCCTGGCTGGCGGCAAGGGCACACGCCTTTACCCGCTGACCTATACCCGCGCCAAGCAGTTGATACCTGTTGCCAATAAGCCTGTGCTTGTCCGCGTGATTGAAGCGATTCGAGACGCAGGTGTGGACGAAATCGGTATCGTTATCGGTGATACTGGCCCGGAAATTGAAGCGGCCCTTGATGGGCACGACCTGGGTGTGGAGATCACATATATCGTGCAGGATAGCCCGGATGGGTTGGCCCATGCGGTGAAAATCTCGCGTGATTTCCTCGGTGATGACCGTTTTGTGATGTTCCTCGGTGATAACGTCATCGAAGGTGGCATTACCAATCTGATCCGTGATTTTGCTGAAAATGATTGGAACAGTCAGGTGGTGCTTAAGCGCGTGCCGATTGAAAATGCTTCATCGTATGGTGTGGCTGTGCTACGTGATGATGGCAGCATCGAGAACTTGATTGAGAAACCACCGAACCCGCCGAGTGATCTGGCCCTGGTTGGCATTTATATGTTTGATCATCATGTGTTTGAGGCGGTGAACGCCATTAAACCCTCAGCGCGTGGCGAGTTGGAAATCACGCATGCCATCCAATGGTTGATTGATAACGACTATCAAGTGTTCCCACATGTTCATGATGGCTGGTGGATTGATACGGGTAAGGCCCATGATATGCTGGCCGCCAATGATCATGTGCTGGAAGAGTTAACGCCAAGCATCAGCGATGACGCCGTTATTGAAAATGCGCAGATTGATGCCCGTGTGACTGTAGAAGCAGGCGCACAGATCATCAATAGTGAGGTGCGTGGCCCGACCATCATCGGTAAGGGTACGGTGATTAAAGATAGTTACATCGGACCGTTTACCAGTATTTATCATGGTGTTGTTGTTGAGGATTGCGAAGTTGAGCACAGCATCATTCTGGAAAATAGCCGCGTCGAAGGCATCAGTGTGCGCTTGCAGGATTGCCTGATTGGGCGCGATGCACAGGTGGTCGGCGATGGCAGTAAACCGCGCACGCTCAAGATGAACCTGGGCGATCATAGTAAGTTATGGATACCAAAATAGGGGTAACATGTTGAGTGGCGATACACAAATCAAATTAGTCGTCGTTGATCTGGATGGCACTCTACTTAATAGCGAGAGCCAGCTATCCGAGCGGAACGAAAAAGCACTTAAAGCCGCGATGGACAAGGGCGTGCAGGTGGTGATTGCCACCGGCAAAACCCGCTATAGTGCAACGGATGTCATCAAACGCCTGGGACTGACGACCCCCGGCATTTACCTACAGGGCCTGGCAATCTATAACGCGGATGGCACAATCGGCCATCAGCAGACGCTGGATGCCGGGTTAGCCCGTCAGGTGATTACCTTTGCTGAGGACCGTGGCTTTGATGTGGTGGCCTACAGTGGTTCACGAATTCTGGTCAAGCAGGCTAACCCTAAAGGGGATGAACTGGCCGCGAAATACGGCGAACCTGTGCCTGAAGCCGTCGGTCCACTGCAAAACATTTTAGGTGAGATGGCAATTCATAAGCTCATCGTGACCAAAGCCAATGATGCACGCAAGGTGAAGGCTTTGCGCTGGCAACTCAGCAAGCAGATTGATACCAAAGGGCGGCTGGTGCAGGCGATGATCCCCGATATGTTGGAAGTGCTGCCTGCTGGGGCGTCTAAAGGGGCTGCGCTAAGGGTGTTGCTCAAGCAGATGGGTATTTCTGCCGCTGAGATGATGGTCATCGGTGATGGTGAGAATGACCTGGAAATGGTGCAGATGGCTGCGATTGGGATCGCCGTCGGTAATGGTTATACAGGCGTGAAGGACATCGCCACAGAGGTTGTAGGCACCAATGATGAAGATGGTGTCGCACAGGCCATCGAAAAATATGTGCTGGGTGGTCCGGTAGCGGCTACCTCCACAGAGGAAGCATCGGCGAATGGTGCGGCTGAGGCCACAACCGATACATCAACAGAAGACAATGCCGAGGAAACCCCGGCTAATGATGAGGAGACTGAAGAATCATGAAAAACATCCTAGTCACGGGGGGGGCAGGCTTCATCGGCAGTGCGTTCGTCCGTCATATGGTGGAAAAATACCCGGATTACAACATCATCGTTTACGATAAGCTGACCTATGCCGGTAATCTGGATAATCTGCTGCCCGTTGATGATGAGAAGAACTATCGCTTTGAACGGGGCGACATCGCCGCCCGTGAAACGGTGCGCACGATGTTGCAGAAGCACGATATTGACACCATCGTCAACTTTGCGGCGGAAAGTCATGTGGACCGTAGTATCCTTAACCCGGATGCGTTCATCCACACGGATACAGTCGGGGCTTATATTCTGCTGGATGAGGGCTACAAACACGGCCTGGAACGCTTTGTGCAGGTGTCCACAGATGAGGTCTATGGTGATGTGGAAGAAGGCCACTCTGTAGAGGATGATCGCTTCTTGCCGAACAGCCCCTATGCGGCCAGTAAAGCCGGTGGTGAGCTAATGGTGCGTGCTTATCACGTTACGCACGGTATGGATACAGTGATCACCCGTGGTAGTAACACATTTGGGCCGTATCAATACCCGGAAAAATTACTACCCCTGTTCATCACCGAGGCGATGGACGAGAAGCCGCTGCCGCTCTACGGGGATGGCATGCAGGTGCGTGATTGGCTTTATGTGATGGATCATGTGACCGGTATTGAGGTCGCCATGCATGAAGGTAAATCCGGTGAAGCGTATAACGTAGCCGGGGAAAACGAACAGCATAATATTGATGTGGTCAAGATGATGCTGGGGATGGTCGGCAAGCCGGAATCACTCATCAAGCATGTGCGTGACCGTGAAGGGCATGATCGCCGGTATGCGATGAATTGTGCCAAGCTGCGTGCGCTGGGCTGGGAACGGCAATATGACTTCCCCACGGCGTTGCAGGAAACAGTCAATTGGTACAAAAATAATGACTGGTGGTGGCGCAAAATTAAAACCGGGGAATATCTGGAATTCTTCAAGCGTCAATATGGGGATCGTCTGACGACGGACGAGTAACACGCATCTCACGCAATGACAATGACCGCATTTAACAGGATGCGGTCATTTAAGTTATACGGTTTCTAGCTCGGCCTGTGCCCGCACCGCTTTGACGCGATCACATTGTATTTCTGGTGGTTCCTCAAGCAGTGGCACGCCTTCAGCAAGTAACTTGGTAATCAGTTTTTTGCCGATGTCGGTATCCGCGATGAGGCTGATGCGTTTGGTGGGCAAATTGTAGATGAGATATTCTATTTTGCCATAACAGGTCACGGTAAACAAGGCGATCTGATGGCGTTGCTGCTTCCAAAGATATGCATATTGGGTGAGTTCAGGATCGACCATGATATTCACCTGTAGATTAAAATATTTTAAGTGTTTGTTATGAACACTATATCAGAAAAGGCGTGACCTGTATATCAAAACTCATAAACAACCCTTTTACGCTGTTATTTTCCAGTGACTTAACCTCTCCTGAGACTGTCTATCCCACATGTGACCAACATCCGTTAAAATGTGACCTGGTTTGAATAGATAGGGACACAATGGCAACAGGCATGCGTATCCAACGAATACAACCAGGGCGTCAACGGCAGATCCAATGGGGGTGTGGTTGTGGTTTGCTGGCTGGTTTCGCCGTGTTATTTGGTTGTGTTGGGTTATACGTGTTCGGCTTGCTGACGCCTATCATCTTGAGTTTGGCCGGGGTAGACCGTGTCGGCTCAACAGATGACCTATTAGAGACCGCGCCCATCGTACCAACTATTGTCATTGTGGAGCCAGTGCCACAGCAACGGGCCGTGTTTGACCTGGGTGATTACGGTCAGGAGATTATCAACACCAATACCCAGAGTTATAGTGTTGTGGTTGGTGGTGATGGCAATCATACAGGCGGTTCATCAGTGACGACAACCGTTGCCACAGCGACATTCAGTGAGGCGGGGCTGCTGGATGTGTGCCGTCAGCGGAGTGGTGTTTGCCGGGGTGAAGATAGCCGCTTCAGGAATGTGCGCTTTGACCTGCGTCCGGGCGGGGTTGTTATTCTTACTGAGGTAAATGCCGGTGTGTTCTGGCAGCGGATTGGCGTGGTGTTGCGGTTGACAGGTCAACAATCGTTTGAGGTGATTGGTGTGGATATTGACGGTTCAACGTACAATATCGGGTCGTTGCCGGCCTTCATCCCTGCGGATACACGCGCAACGATCAACGAGGCCGTTCGTGATGTAGATCGCATCGGTAATGAGGTGTTGACTGATCTTATTGTCTCTACAGGTGGGGATGATTACCGTCTGCAAGCTATCAGTATTGATCATACGCAACTGACGTTAACCTTGCGGTAGGGCAACGGTGCTATGGGGTTGAGTGATACTGATCGGGCAGTCATTAAAGCGGAAATGCGTGATATTTTGGTTAATCTGGCACGTATCAACCAGCCGATTGCCTACTCAGAGTTGGCGGCTCAGTTGAAGACCGCGTATATTCACTACCGTGCCCCGGCTTTTGGGCAGATCTTACGTGAGATTGCCGCTGATGAGGAAGAGGCTGGCCGTCCGATGCTGGCAGTTCTGGTTGTCAATAAGCAGACCGGGATCTGCGGGGCAGGGTTTTTTAAACATGCGGCAGCTAAAGGCTATGATGTCTCCGATATTGAGGCTTTTTGGCGGGCAGAGTTAGCGCGTGTACATGATTATTGGAGCAATGTGGAGTAAGTGATATGCGTATTCTTGTGACGGGGGCAGCGGGTCGCCTGGGTGGGCGGTTGGTGGAGGTACTGGGTGATGCCCATCAAGTAACGGGTATTGATGTTGATGAGGTTGACATCACTGATTTTGAGGCAACACGCGCTTACATCCGAGAAGTAAACCCGGATATGGTATTGCATCCTGCCGCCTGGACCGATGTGGATGGGTGTGCGCGAGAGCCGGAAAAGGCCATTGCTATCAATGGGTTTGGCACGCAGCATGTGGCGTTGGCCGCTGCCGAGATAGACGCGGCCATGCTTTACATCAGCACCAATGAGGTTTTCCAGGGGCAGTTGCGGCGTCCCTATTTGGAGTATGATACTCAGGCTCCGACCAATGCATACGGTTACAGCAAACTGGTCGGTGAGCGGGCGTTGATGTCGGTTAATCCGCGTTACTATATTGTGCGCACGGCCTGGGTATTCGCGCATGGCGGGCGTAATTTTATTCAAGCGATATTAGGGGCTGCGGAAGCGGGTAAGCAACTCCGTGTCGTCACCGATGAGGTGGCGAACCCGACGTATAACAACGATCTGGCTGATGCAATCGTCCAATTAATCGAGACAGAACGGTATGGCATCTATCACTTCACGAATGAGGGGGCCTGTTCACGTTACACATTCGCTCGTTACGCGCTGGATCAGGCCGGTTACGGTGAAGTCAACGTGCAGCCTATCAGCAGCAGCGAATGGCAACGGGCATCGGTGCCGCCCGCCTATGCTGCGATGAGCAACCTGGCTGGGCAAACCGTCGGGATTAGGTTGCGTCCCTGGCAGGAGGCGGTTGACGCTTTTCTGGATGCTGAAGGCTTGAAAAAATGAACTTGCACATCCGGTTGCGTGTCTGTATGGCTGTGATATAAGACAACGCGACTCTGTTCGTACTGTATCACAATGCCACCCGGAACCTTTGATCAAAACAGCACTAGGATTATCGTGAACGAAACACCAACACTGTCAATTGTCATCCCGAATTGGAACGGCAAACACTTTCTCAAAACCTGCCTGGATGCCCTGGGCAATCAAACATACCCACATATTGAGGTGATTATCGCGGATAATGCGTCAGCAGACGGATCGCAGGCGTTTATCCGTGAGCACTATCCTGATGTGCGTCTGGTGGACTTGCCAGAAAATCGTGGTTTTACCGGGGCCTGCAATGCTGGGATGATGGCCGCTCGTGGTGATTACATCGCTTTGCTGAATAATGATACGGAAGTTGACCCCGGTTGGGCAGAGGCGGTGGTCTCAGCGTTCAATACGCATCCAGAAGCGGGCATCATTGCCAGTAAAATGCTCCTGTTTGACCGGCGTGATCACATCCATACGGCGGGTGATTACTTCACTGTGGATGGCCGCCCTGGTAACAGAGGGGTGTGGCAGCGGGATGTGGGCCAGTTCGACCAGGAAGCGTTTATGTTCAGTGCGTGTGGTGGTGCGTCCATCTACCGTAAAGCCCTGCTTGACCAGGTGGGCCTGTTGGACGATGATTTTTTCTTCTCTCTGGAAGATATTGACCTGGCATGGCGTGCGCAGTTGGTCGGGTGGCGGTGTCTTTACACACCGTCTGCCATCGTGTACCATCACTTGTCCGCTACGGGCGGTGGTGTGACGGCCAGCTATCACGATGGGCGCAACTTGATCTACGTGCTGGTCAAAAATTGGCCGCTCCCGTTGTGGCGCAAGCATGGGCTGAAGGTGATGAAAGCCCAACTCAACCTGGCCCTGGACGCCTTGCGGGCCTGGCGTGGTGAAGCGGCACGGGCGCGTCTGCGTGGGATGTGGGCAGGGTTGACCGCCTTACCCATGTTGTTGCGTAAACGGCGCGTCATTCAGCAGATGCGGACTGTGGCGATTGAGGACATAGAAGCTGTGCTTTCACCGCCACACAGTGAAATGGTAGGGTCAGGTAAACATGATGAAGCTTAATCCGCTGGACGGAGATACACGTTTGGAAACGGCCAAGACACAAACACGCCCGTTACTCTCGCTGGTCATACCAGCCTATAACGAGGGTGATCCTGATCGGTTGCCAGCCAGCCTCAAAGATATTGTGGCTTTCGTCGCTGACCAGGATTTTGAGGTTGAAGTGGTTATCGTCAACAACAACAGCAGCGATAACACGCTTGAGGTGGCCGAAGTTGCTGCCCGTGATCATGATTATATTCGGGTATTGACGGAAACGACTCAGGGTAAAGGGGCTGCCGTTCATACTGGGATGTTGGCCGCTACGGGTGACTATCTGTTTATCTGTGATGCTGATTTATCTATGCCGATTGATGAGGCTTTGAAATTCCTGCCCCCGCAATTAGATAATTATGCCATCGCGATTGCCTCGCGTGAGGCACCTGGGTCAGTCCGGGTGGATGAGCCAGAGATCCGTCATATTATGGGCCGCATCTTTAATTACATCGTCCGTGTGATTGCAGTCCGTGGCCTGGATGACACGCAATGCGGGTTTAAGTGCTTCAAACGGGAGATCGTTGAAGAAATTTTCCCGTTGCAGACCATTGATGGTTGGGCTTTTGATGTTGAGCTACTGTTTATCGCTCAGCAGCGTGGTTATAAGGTCATCGAAGTACCGATTACATGGTATTACAAGGATCACTCCAAGATTCATCCGGTACGAGACTCGATCAACATGCTGTTGGAAACAATAAAAATCCGTCTGAACGGTTGGCGCGGTGTCTATGACCAGTCGAAAAACACGTAGCATGAAAACCGCCAGCCTGCGTCACGAAAAACGGTACTACCAGCGTGGGCATCGGTACATCATCGGCATTGATGAGGCCGGGCGTGGTCCCTGGGCCGGGCCGGTAGCAGCGGGCGCGGTCTGTTTACCGTTGGAGCGTGACGACTTATCCAAAGTGCTGCGTGGTGTGCGCGATAGCAAGCAGATGACCGAAAAGCAGCGGCTAGAACTGGTTGAGACCATCAAAGAGGTGGCATTGGTGTGGGGTGTGGGGCACGCCACGGCTGCGGAAATTGACGAGATAGGTATCGTCCCAGCGACCATGCTGGCGATGCAGAGGGCGTTGGAAACAGCCTTACATGATGAGCCATTTGAACCGGATTGTCTGTTTATTGATGATATGTTGCTGCCGGAACTGCTGCACTATCCGCAGATTAGCCTGATTGAAGGCGATAGCCGCTCACTGAGTATTGCGGCGGCGAGTGTGCTGGCAAAAACCTGGCGTGATGCCTACTTGCTAGAAGTCGATGCTGAGTTCCCGCAGTATGGGTTTGCGCAGCATAAAGGCTACGGCACCGCTGCACATCGGGCCGCGCTGAAACAATACGGTCCTTGCCCCCTGCACCGGCAAACTTACCGGCCTATCCGTGAATTGGCTGGTATGGACCCCGAAGCGTAATCACAGGAGATGCTGTGAAGCTTGCCCTTGTACATGATTGGTTGAATCAAGTGGGCGGTGCGGAGGATGTGCTGGCTACGCTGGTGGCGATGTACCCCCAACATCCGATTTACACCAGTATCTACGCGCCGGAAATTATGCCCGCGTTTTATCAGGACTGGGACATCCGCACGCTATGGATGGACCGGTTGCCAGCAATCTATCGGCATCATCAGCCGTATTTGCCGTTGTATCCGCTGGCGTGGGGTGGGTTAGATCTTTCTGGCTATGATGTGGTCTTGAGCAATAAGAGCGGCTTCTGCCACGGTCTGCACCATGGGGCGGATACGCTGCACATCTGCTACTGCCTGGCACCGACGCGCTATGTGTGGCAGCTTGACGCTTATATCGCCCGTGAGGGGTTGGGCCGCCTGGCGCAACTGGGGTTGCGTCCGCTGGTGAGTTGGCTCAAACGCTGGGATTATGCAGCCGCACAGCGCGTCAATCATTTCATTGCGATTTCCACGGCCATACAAGAGCGCATCAAACGCTATTATGATCGAGACTCGGTTATCATTTACCCACCGGTGGAAACAGACCGCTTTAACGTGGCTGTCGATGCGCCGGGTGACTATTTTCTGATTGTCTCGCGCTTGATCCCATATAAGCGGATTGACCTGGCAGTACAAGCGGCCACCCGTTTGAACTTACCGTTGAAAATCGGCGGTAAAGGGCGAGATTTAGAGCGGTTGCAGGCATTGGCCGGGCCGACTGTCGAGTTTTTGGGGTATGTGCCGGATGAGGATCTGCCGGAATTGATGGCGGATTGTAAAGCCTTTTTGTTCCCTGGCTTAGAGGATTTTGGCATCACACCGCTACAGGCAAATGCTGCCGGGCGTCCGGTGATTGCATATGGGGGCGGGGGTGCGCTAGATACGGTCATCCCTGGGGTGACGGGCGAACATTTCCATGAGATGACGGTGGATAGTTTGGCAACTGTGATGGCTGCGTTTGATGCAAACCAATATGATCCGATTGAGATGCGTGCCCACGCCGCCCGCTTTGACCGCGCTGTATTTGAGGCACAGATGCGTGCTTATGTGGCACACGCCTATGCTGCTCATCGCGAGGAGCGGCCTTTTGAGTGGCAAAATCCAAGCGAGGTGACGTAAATGGAACTGATCTTAATCCTGAAGGTGTTACGGCGTCGTTGGTGGTTGATTTTGATCCCGACAGTGATTGTCGCGGTTTTTACTGTGCCGGATGTGATCGCCAATGAGCCGCAGAGTGCGGGGGGCTTCAGCACGGTGATCCGCTATACAGCCGCACAGCAGGAAGACGCGCTTGCTCAGCGTGAAGGGGATTTTCAGGATGTGTGGTTGGCATCNGAACTGACCGTAAATGCCTTCACGGATTGGGTGCGTACCAATCGATTCGCGCAGGCTGTTGCTGAAGTCGCTGCGGAAGATGGGTTACAGATTGACCCGAATGCTATCGCCATTGCTGCGGATAATGAGCGCAGCATCGGCCAGGTGTTTATCAACTGGGGGAATGACGGCGAACTCACTATCCTCGCTGAGGCCGTTACCGAGGTGATGCGCACGCAAAATGCTGATGCTTTCCCGCAGGTGGGTGAACAACCGGCACAGGTGGTCATTCTGGATGATCCACAGATTGCGCCCGTGCCCGCCGCGCTACCCAGTCGTTTGCGCCCGTTAATTCAACTTGCGCTGGGTGTGCTGGCGGGGTTGGGGTTAGCCTTCCTCGTCGAATATCTGGACCCCACACTCTATGAACAGAATGATCTAGAGCGCATGGGTCTACCTGTGATTGTCAGTGTGCCGCGCCGTTGAGGAGTTATTCGTAAACCCCTTCGGTCATATCGGGTGTGCTGTGGGTGGCGCGGACCTCATTACTGTGGAAATACCACGCGACAGATAGCGTTGCCACGGCGAATAGTGACCCAACTACCGAACCCGCCAGCAGACTGTAGGCGATGTTCATATCACGGGCCAGCATAAACAGAATCATGGTGATGATGCTGCCCAGCGCACCCATACCGGCGATTAACCCCGGTGCTGCCCATTGGCGGCGGATGCCCAGGTACATGGCGGTCAAAACGGCGGCGAAAAACATAAAGATGATGAATTGCATGAGTGTCCTCCTCAGGGTAAGGTACGCAGAATGGCCCGAATTGGTGATCCGCAGACCTGATCAATTTTGAGTGGCAGTGCGATTAGCTCATAACAGCCATCCGGCACACCACGCAGTTGTAGATTTTCCAGGTTACTTATTCTGTGCCGGTATAGCGCGTGATGACACGGTAAATCGGTACTATCCGGCGCATCGACTGACGGCGAATCCAACCCGACCAGAATAATGTCGTTTTTTGCAAACCAGTTGATGAGGTCAACGCTCAGGGACGGGAACGCATCCGGCCATTGGTGGTCGTCCAAGTCACTCACATGACTGTGGATGAGCAACCGTGACACATCACTCAGGTTTAGATCAGCGAAATCCTGCGGCGTCAGTGGGCCAGCTTGCTTGCTCACGGTGATGACCTGCGCCGGGCCGAAATAAACATCGAGCGGCATCTGCGCGGGATGTTCGCCATGCTGCGCATAATGGTAATGCGCGTCCGCATGGGTGCCGGTGTGTGCGCTCATGGTAAGCGTGGTTAAATTGACGGCATCACCATCTGCCAATTGCAGGTTGTTTTCAAAGCTGAACGGCGTATCCCCCGGCCACACAGCCAATGATGGGGAAATTGTTCTTGTGATGTCGTAAATCATCTCAGCGCAATCAAAATACATACCAGACAGTAGTAGTGTACTGCGGTTTTGCTTGACGGAGTGTAAAGCAAGGGTTATAAAACTGTCTCGCTTTGTTGGAAAAATTGAATAAAGCGCGTTTTTAATCGCATGAATTATGGAGAAAATAGAACTATGGATTTATTTGACATCAGTGGGAAAGTTGCCATTATTACGGGGGCATCACGCGGGATTGGCCTTGCCATTGCCCAACGCTACGCAGAAGCCGGTGCCAAAGTGGTCATTTCCAGCCGGAAGCAGGATGCGCTAGACGAGGTGGCCGCACAGATGAAAGACAGCGGTTATGAGGTTCTGCCGCAAGCTGCCCATAATGGGGATAAGGCCGCGCTGCAAAATCTGGTCCAGAAGACCGTGGAAACTTACGGCACAGTGGATATTCTGGTGAATAACGCTGCAACTAATCCACATTTTGGCTCTCTGCTGGATGCTGAAGACAGCATGTGGCAAAAGACGATTGAGGTCAATCTGCTGGGTAATGTGTGGTTAACCAAAGCCGCTGTAGATGTGATGACGGAAAAGGGTAATGGCGGTAAGATTATCAATGTGGCATCGGTAAATGGGCTGCGCCCTGGCAGCTATCAGGGGATTTATAGCATTACCAAGGCCGCTGTAATCAACCTGACGCAGACGCTGGCAATGGAACTGGCCTCGGATAACATTCAGGTCAATGCTATTGCCCCAGGGTTGATCAAAACCAAGTTCGCCAGCGCGATCTGGCAGAATGAGGACTTGCTCAACGGGGTGATGCAACGCACCCCGGCGCAGCGCATCGGCCAACCGGATGAAATCGCAGGGATGGCTTTATACCTGGCTTCACCGGCATCGAGCTTTGCAACGGGTCAGGTATTTGTCGTCGATGGTGGTATCACGGTACCCATGCTGTAATCAATCTGAATAGGGGTGCAGTCTATGGGTTGTGCCCCGGTTGTGTATCGAAAGATGGAGGACAACATATCAACTATGCATTTTGTGCTGTATACCAGTAAGACTGTTTCCCAGTGCATGCGTGATATGACTGAGCGCATGCAAGCCAAACCCACCAAAACCCGCCCGGAACTGACCGGATGGATTGAAAAATCCGGTCAGTTTGCCATCGCGCTGACGGCACCCGTCATCGGGCCGATTAAACGGACTACGCGCCTGAAAGCCGCCGCAGAACGCGAGCGGGGTGTGACGATTATCAAGGGTTATGTGGCTGATGGCATCAGCCCGTACTGGGCGCGTATTCTATTCGTGGTAATGGGTGTTGTGGTGCTGTTTTTGTTCGCAGCCGGGCGTCCAGAGCTTGGCCTGGTAACGGTCGTGTTCAGTTTGATTGCGTATATCCCGTTGCGTGGTGATTACGTCAACGGTGATCGCCTGCTGATTGAGGTTGAGAAAACGCTCAAGGCCAGCCCCAAGCCACCCAAGAAATAACCTATAAATCATGCTGCTTGCGGATATACTCTAGCAAAGCGCGTGATCCTTTTTCGACCAGATCATAGACATAATCGAAACCGCCTGTGTAGTAGGGGTCCGGTACATCTTCGACATCGGTTAAATCGGCGTCGTTGGCGTAGGATAAGAACTTGCGGATCTCAGCATGGGTCGCGTCACCCAGGCTCAGCCGCTGAATATTGCTCAGGTTTGAGCTATCCATTGCCAGCACATAATCGAATGTATCCAGGTCTTTAGCCGTGAATTGGCGGGCACGCTCATCATATTCTATGTGATGGGCGGCCAGGACTTTGCGGGTACCGGGGTGTGCTTTCTCCCCGACGTGCCAGCTACCTGTGCCAGCGGATTCTACGGTAATGGTATCGTCTAAGTCGGCTTCTTTGACCATATGCCTGAACACACCATCCGCCATTGGTGAGCGGCAGATGTTGCCCAGGCAAACGAATAACACACTAATTTTTGTCATCGTCTGTTTGTGTCTCCATTGGTTCGGTTGCTCTGTTATCGTCTGGGTTTTCTATGATGGTTTCTGCATTGTCATCATCTGGTTGTGCCCCGATGATGACGGTTGGGGCGTCAAGGTCATCCTGGTAATCGTCTATCTCATCGGTGACGGTCTCTGATTTTGCAGGTGTTGGCGTCCCTTCAGAGATGGGCTGGGTTTCCATATCTTGCATGGAAATTTTGCCATCAATGAACGCGCCCTCCTCCATCGAAAAGGAATCAGCCGATACATCACCCCATACCCGTGCTGTGTGGAGCAATTGCACCTTATTACCTGTTACATTGCCACGCACAATCCCGGCGATAGAGATATTGGCTGCGTCTATATCTGCGTCAATGTTGGCCGTTTCCCCGACGAGTACATTGCCCGTAATATCAAGCGTGCCCGTAAACTTGCCATCCAGGCGAATGTTGCCCCTGGTGCTCAGGTCACCTTCGATTGTGCTGGTGGGGCCGAGTACCGTATCGAAACCGATGTTGGACTTCGACTGAGATGCTGTTGTTGTAACTTGCCGGGTGTTGGTGCTTTCAATCTGTTCTTCTTCATCGGATTTGTTGCCGAATCGGTTGCCGAATAGCTGCATATGTGGGCCTCCTCACCGTACATTCTATAAGACTATAACACGTCATAATGCGGAACGATTTGCGATAAACGCCGGAAACGTGGAAAATAGATGCAAAGCACATTATAGTATCTGCTGCAAACAACCTCAACCATTCAGGACGTGATGCCATGACAACGATCTGGAACTTGCCGCGAATTGAACTACGTTCGCTAACAACCATAAAAGAAACACGCCCCACTGCACTACTCACCGGGAAGAAAGCCTGGGATGCCGTTGGCTCTATGATTGACCTGCCATTGGTCGTCCAGGCAGAACCGCATAGTGCCAGCCGAGACTTTCTCGACATACTGGCCGAAGGCGTGCCGCCTCATGTGGAGGTGGTCTATGCGGTTGGTGGTGGCCTGGCTGCCGACGCAGCAAAGTACATCGGGTGGAAGCGTACCCTGCCGGTGACTATTGTGCCAACCGCGCTCAGTGTTGACGGCTTTTTCACGGCTGTCGTCGCAGTGCGCGAAGAGGGTACGGTCCGTTATGAGACCACTGGCCCCGCTACACGGGTCATTGTTGACTGGGATGTGGTCAGTGCTGCCCCGCAACATCTGCGCGGTACCGGTATTGCAGAAATTCTAAGTATCGTCACCGGGTTGCTGGATTGGCGGTATGCCGCTGAACGTAATGAAAACACTGAGCTTGAACGCTTCCAGCAATGGGCGGCGGGGATGGCCGCAGGTATTGCCCAGCAAGCCTTTAAGATCGCCAAGGGTGTAGGTGAGGGCCGGGTAGAATCCTTGCGGACACTGTTGGACCTCATCTGCATGGAAGTGCGGCTGACCAGCCAACTCGGTCACTCGCGCCCACAGGAGGGCAGTGAACAGTATTTTGCCTATGCCATTGAACCCAAGCTGGCCCGTACCAGTGGCCTGACTTCGGTGCCTTATGCGGATTTGATCGGCCCTGGGATTATCATCGCCTCGGCTTTGCACGGGCAAGATGTGAACCCGATTCGGGCGACACTCAGTTCGGCGGGTATTCGCCTGGGGCAGTTAAAGCCTGATGACATCGCGGATACGCTGCGCATCTTGCCGCAATATGTGCAACAGCACAACCTGCCCTACAGCATTTTGAATGACCTGGATGTGACTTCAGAAAAGGCTCAGGAGTTGCTCTCACAAACCGGGTTGGATGTCACCGGGGTGCGCCCACTTTAAGCACACAACGCTCCAAAACGGGTAAATTGTAACCCAAGGACGTAAATTTTTTACGCATAGTATTCCCGATTAAGGCGACTTCAGATATAGTCGCCTTAAGTGCTTATTGGGCATTCATTGGAGTAATGACTCATCATGATTGAATTTGGTACAGATGGCTGGCGTGCTGTTATTGCAGATACGTTCACCTTTGAGAATTTACGGTTGGTTTCGCAGGCGGTAGCGGATTGGGTTAACAAAAATCATAATGATGGCAACAACCCGCCCCAGGTCGTGGTTGGTTATGATACGCGCTTTTTGTCGGATCGTTTTGCTGCCGATACAGCGCGGGTGATGGCGGCTAACGGGATTGTGGCGTGGTTGACGCGAACTGATGCACCTACCCCGGCGATTTCCTATAACGTCAAGCATAAAGGGGCTAATGCGGGTGTGGTGATCACCGCTAGCCACAACGCACCGCGCTACAATGGCTTTAAGGTCAAAGCGGGTTATGGTGGGGCGGCGACCCCGGCACAATGTGCGGAAATTGAGGTCGAGTTAGAGCGCATCCAGCAAAACGGCGGCAAGGTGAACATCATGAGCTATGATGATGCCGTCGCTAAAGACTTGATTATCCCGTTTGACCCGGCGTGGATGTATTATCAGCATCTTTCTGAGTTGATCGACATGGATACCATATCCCGTGCGGAACTGACAGTTGTCGCTGATGCGATGTGGGGGTCCGGGCGGGGGTCGTTCACCGGGATTTTATCCCGCACGCGGACCCATATCACGGAAATTCGCGGGCTGCTTAACCCTGGCTTCGGCGGTATTCATCCAGAACCGATCCTCGCGCATTTGAATGAGTTGGTAGCGGCGGTCCAGCGCAATCAGGCGGGGGTGGGCCTGGCTACAGATGGTGATGCGGATCGTATAGGCGCGATTGATGCCAACGGGACGTTTATTGACCCGCATCATATTTTCGCGCTCACCTTGCGCCATCTGGTTGAAAATAAGGGCATGCGTGGCGATGTAGTCAAAACCGTATCCACCACATTGATGATTGATACATTAGCTGCAAAGTATGGCCTAAATCTGCACGAGACCCCGGTTGGTTTTAATCATATCTCTGATCTGATGATTACCAATGATGTGCTCATCGGTGGTGAGGAAAGTGGTGGGATCAGTGTGCGCGGCCACATCCCGGAAGGTGACGGTATTCTAATGGGGCTATTGCTGCTGGAAGTGATGGCGAATGCGCGTGTGCCCCTGCATGAAATCGTCGCGGACCTGCAAGCGAACTTTGGCCCGGCAGTGTATGCTCGCCATGATGCGAAATTGGCGAAGAAACTGCCGAAGAAAGAAGTTGTGCGTCGGCTGGTAAACGCGGCCCCCTCTCATATCAACGGGGAGACAGTCGCCCGTGTGGATACAATGGATGGCGTGAAGTTCTACATGGAAGATAATAGCTGGTTGCTTATCCGTCCTAGTGGTACTGAGCCAGTCCTTCGGATCTATTCGGAAGCGCACAGCCTGGACGCGGTTAAATCCATGTTGGATGTGGGTGGTGAACTGGGTCATCGCATCATGAATGGTGCCAGTTAGCACTCTCGCAAGCCGAAACACAACAGCCCCTACTCGCACGATAGGGGCTTCTGAATTGTTTTATCTTCTAGTGGCTAATTGCGCCGTGTCAAACGATTGAGCAGGTCAAACCAGAAGGGTGCGCCCTGTGAGGCGGCAATGGTCGTCAGTAGCAAGCCAATAAGTTTTTGCACCCACATCCACAACCAATTACTTGAATTTCCTGGTATCAAATTGTACACGTTATTGGCGTTGGTCCGTGGATCACGCAAGCCTAATTCCTGGCTTTGCTCGACCATCTCATCGGTGACGGTGACATATTGCCAACCGATGGGAATTTGCAGATCCAGCAGGGTTTGCAGGGTGTCCTGGGCGGCTTCAGCTTGTTCTTGAACATCTTCGAGGGTCGCACCGTCTTCACCGGCGGGTGGGGTTTCCTCGGTTACCATGATGGTCATGGCTAGTTCGCCATGTAAGACGGTTTCCGATGGCACACTAACGCCTTCTTCGGGGATGTCGAAGTCTCTGGCGGCCTGGGCGACACTGCTGCGCAAATCGTCATCTTCCCACAGTACCAGCCCCAGGTGCAGCGTATCCACATTGAGCATCATGGTAACGACTAACGCCACCACGATAGAATACCGCTTCATGATGGTGGCGAAACGATCTGTTACCCGGCTCATTTGATCTTCAAACCAGGCTTCCATCTTTTGGCGGCCTTCTTGCAGATTTTGCGCGGATACCAGAATCGTCCGTAGGGCAGATTGAAAGGCTTCGTCTGAGATTTTGCTGATGCCATCTAACAAGGGGACCATATCATCACTGCGTCCCAGCACGTTTTGCATGGATGCCTCAAATTCGGCGAGCTGTGCCATGATCTCCTTACGGCCTTGTTCGTCGGTGAGGTTCTGAGCGACGGAATAAATTTGGCGTAAGGTGGCTTCATCAAATACGGAGCGTAGCTGACGGGAGAGTTCGCGCAGTTGGGATTTTTCCGAGCCGTTAGGGAGTTTTTGGATGGCCCTTTGAAACGGCACAAACAGGTCTTGATCCGACTCAGTGATGAGAATGCCGATCAAGGCTTCGACAAAGGTCGCTGGTGGGATGTATGTGACATCCGTTTCTTCGATTCGGGTGATGTTTTTAGCATCTTCATCACTTAAATGGGCGTCGGCAACGACGGTAGTTTTGATCATATCAATAATGGGATGGGCCAGGACTTTGGCTTGTAATCTTTCATCGGTAATAAGCCCCTGGATGCCCTGTTTCAGTTGCTTGGAACGCAGGTTCAGCGCGGTGCTGATGAGACCGTTGATCTGTGTAACGAGGATGGCTAACAAGCTGAATACAAAT
>JGI12109J20283_10571408_pt1 | contig 20423 bp, 18 predicted proteins | sample ElkSlonscriptome_12_FD_20283 | JGI IMG/M metagenome (IMG submission 20283)
TGGCCAGCACCAAACGGGTGGTCGGCCCATCCGTCGCGCGAAGGTGTGAGTTCTTCCAGTTCTCCTCGCGATCGTGGCCAGCCGCTCGAACTGCGCCTCGGCGAGGGGCTCCTTCGGCGGGCGGATCTCGAAGCACCCGCCCTTGCGGAAGGACACCGCATGCGTGTCGACGATCAGCGGCGTACCGGCCCGCGAGCTGACCTGCCCAAGGGAGCAGAACAGCAGCGGCTCCGGTGAGCCACCCCGCGTCCCCGTTCTGGCTAGATCGGCCGCAGCCGCAGTATCGATTCGTTTTCCGCACCCTCGCGTCCACCCCGACCTCCGTAGGGTGCGTATGGTGTCTATGTTCACACGCGGCAGCTGACCCCAATCGCGACGATTTCCCCTCAGTTCCTCAGGGCGCCGGGCAGCGAACTGCTTCCGATGCCCTGACGAATGCAGTGCGTCTGGCGCGTGGGGAAGCCACATGGGTGGCGGCAAGAGGGCGGCTGGCTATCCTTGATCGCTGGCCGCGCACGGACCGCGGAACTGCTCCGGGACGTTGCTCGGGCATTGGCCGCAGTCCTCATTACCCGGCACGGCAAAGTCGATTTTGCGCGGATAGGGCAAATCGAGCCCGTCCATAAGGGCGACGAAGTCGTCCTTGGAGCGATTGCCACCGAGCCGCGGGTTGCGGGCCTTCTCTTGCGCGATGCTGGAGACGAAGCGCTGCTCATAGTCATGCCCGGGGTAGACCAGGGTCTCGCTGGGCAACGAGAACAGCTTGTTGTGGATACTGTTGTACAAGTTCGCGGCATTGCCCGATTGGAAATCGGTGCGGCCGCAGGCCTCGATCAGCAGGGCATCGCCAGTGAACAGGAGCTTCTGGACCGGCGTGTCGATGAGGTAGGCGTGGTGGTGGTCCGTGTGTCCGGGTGTGAACAGCGGATGCAGCGTCACCGATCCCACGCGCAGCGGCTCGCCCTCCTGCACACCGATGTCGGCGCAGGGCAGATTGAGCATTTTGGGATAGGCGACCTGGCACTCCGTGCGCTGCTTGAGCCTGCGCGCGCTGGTGAGATGATCGGCGTGGACGTGGGTCTCCAGCGTCGCCATCAAGGTCAGTCCCAGGTCCTTGAGCACCTGTAGGTCGCGTTCCGCGGTATCCAGCACGGGATCGATGAGGATTGCCCGAGAGGTCTCCTCGCAGCCAATCAGATAGGTGTAGGTGCAAGAGTCGGCTTCCAACAATTGCTTGAACAGCATGGGTCACTCCGGCAAGAACAGATTGAGCAGGGATTGGATTCTATAACACCGAGCCTGCTTGCCTTTTCGACGCCCCACTCCGGCATCCATCCGCCGGCCTGCAGCGCGAACGCCTCTCCGTTGCCGAAACCCTTGCCGAGGTCATCGGCTTGGTCCAGCCCGAGCTCGACTCGCAGGGGGTCTCGGCGCAGGTCGAGCTCGAGCCCAATCTGCCGCCAATCCTCGCCGATCGGGTCGAGGTCCAACAGGTGCTGATGAACCTGCTGGTCAATTCCGTGCGCGCCCTTGTCGAGGCGCCGGCCGGGCTGCGCCGCGCCAGATCTGGATCTCCGGCGCGCGGACCGCCGATCAGGCGAGCATCAGCGTCGAGGACACTGGCCTAGGCGTGCCGGAGGAGGCGCTGCACCGCCTCTTCGAGCCCTTCTTCACGACTTGCCCGGGCGGACTCGGGATCGGCCTCGCGCTGTGCCGGCGCATCGTCGAGGCCCATGGTGGCAGCATCTGGGCGGAAAATACCGAAAACGGTGCGCGCTTGACCTTCGCCTTGCCCCAAGCACCGCAGGGGGATGGGCATGACTGAGCCGGAACCGCTCGTCTACGTCGACGACGAGAGGCTACTGAAGGCGGTGCGCTTCGGCCTGGACCGCAACAGGGCCAGCCGTGCACGGCGAGAGGAGAGCGCCGATCTCCGCAAGCGCCAGGAGATCCTGACCGCTCGCGAGCTTCAGGTCCTTCGCTGTATGATCGCCGGCGCCTTGAACAAACAGACCGCCGCTTGTCTTGGAATCGCGGAGCGGTACGACGCCGGATCGCCGATGCCGATTCCGAGACGCTGCTGCGCTGGTCGGAGCGGATACTCACGGCAGACAGCTTGGAGGCTGCGCTGCACTGAGCACGCGTTACGCATTTGGGGGGTGTCGGCAGCGTAGCTGGGATTTTGGTCGATTTGATGAGGGAGGGCTGGTATCCGGTGACGATGATTCGGCTAGTGAGGCACCGCCAGACGAAAGGGGCGGCAACAGATAGGCCGGGTCTAAGGGCGCTGGATGCCTGCCCTCTACTCTACCCCTGCCCGTTCAATGTGCCCTCTATTCGCCCTAGGCAGCCAGGCTCTCGCCTCGTCGCACCAGAGAACCGGCTTGCACCAGAGAACCGGCTTGAGGCCTTGCTTCTCTTCACGCTGTGCTGACTGGCAACGGGGGCTGCGGCGGCGCATCCGGAACCGGCGATCTGGCCCAAACGAAAGGACTGAGGACGGGCCCGCGGCGGTTAGGTCTCCGGATAGAAATCCAGGGCCAGCGCTTGCTCCACTCCATAGGGACAGGCGGCGGGAAAATCGGTTTCGTCGAGGCCCGTCTCCTCGGCAGCTAGGCGCAGCGCGCTGTCGTAGGCATCCGGGAGCAGAGCCGGCAGCCGCGGGCGCAGGCTCGGACTGTCGCGCAATAGCCGGCTGATGCGCTTGCGCTGCTCGACGAGGGTGCGCTGCCAGCTCTTCCCGTGCCGTTCGGGTTGGAATTGCCACTTCAGCAGGTGTGCCAACACGACCGTTAGGCGACTCTCCAACGCGCGCAGCTCGGATTTGCCCATGGATTCCAACTCCTCGGCCAGATGGTCCCGGTCCAGTTCATCAAGCCGTCCCTCGCGTAGGAGCCGCGCAGAGGTCATCGCCCATGTGTAAAGATCTTGATCGTAGAGGTTCGGGTGCATCGGCGCGGATCCTGCTGGGATCGTTCTCGCGGAGGGTGTAAACAGGTTAGCGCAGCGACTTCCCGGCTTCAAACGGGCATCAGGAGTAGCGGAAGTAGGGATCGAGAGGCGTGCCGGCATCCTGCTCGGCGACGGATCGCGCCGCGCGAGGCTAGCACGCAACGCGTCGGCGATGACCGCTGTCGCCATTCGCCCGAACTCTGCAACATCGCGTTTGGCGCACTCGAGCAGGTGCTCATCGAGACGGACGAAGTATAACCGCGCCTCTTGAGGTTGGGCCGAGCCCGCGAGCAGCCGGTCATTCGCTTTCAGGACGACCTAATCGAACGAGTCGTCGCCGTCAAGACGCGTATTCGACGCCTCGAGCTTCGCGATTTCGACCTCGGACGAAAGCGTTAGAAATACGGGGCCATAGAAGAACGGGATCAGTGCGGCCTGGCAAGGCCGCGTGTTCTAGCGGGTGGGAGTCCCTGCTGGGTCATCGTGCGCCGCGAGCCCAGCATCGAGCCTTGCGCCGCGGCTCGAAACACCCACGTCGATGCGTTGTTCAATGTCGCCGAGCCGACGGTGTTCACCGAAGGACATCCCAAGGTCAGGTAGTCGTTCGAGGATTCGCGCGCGACTGAGCGGGACTATTCTGCCCGCAGGGTATACATAACGCCGGTATTAGGAAGCGATCGCGCCTTTGCCAAGTGCGCGTTGCGCGGCTCCTGGGGGGGAGAGGCGAAGGGGCGATTTGGGTCTGGCTCACAGCGTCTTGATATAGACCTGGGAGCCGCGCTGGTAGTTGTATAGGGCTTGACGCTGCATTGGCAGGTCGCTGAGGCGGGCCGGCTCGAAGCCGCGTTCGCGGAACCAGTGGGCGGCCTGAGTGGTGAGCACGAAGAGGCGCTCGATACCGGCGGTACGGGCCTTGCGTTCGAGCTGCTCGAGGAGCTTGTCGCCGCGTCCGCCGCGGCGGTAGTCGGGTAGGACGGCGAGGCAGGCAAGTTCGGCGAGCCCATCCTCCGGGTAGGGATAGAGGGCAGCACAGGCGATGATTGCACCGTCGCGATCCATGACCGAGAAGCGGTCGATCTCGGTCTCCAGGCGCTCGCGCGAGCGCCTTACCAGCGTTCCGCCCGCCTCGAGGGGCCGCAGCAGCTCCAGAATCGCTGCGACGTCGTCGATGCCGGCTGGACGCAGGCCTTCGAATGGCTCGGCCGAGACCAGGGTGCCGCTGCCGTCGCGAGTGAAGAGCTCGCGGAGCAGGGCGCCGCCATGACGGCGGCTGAGGATATGCACCCGCTTGACACCACGCCGGCAGGCCTCGGCGGCGGCACGCAGCGCCTGCGACAGCCCCGCTGGCAGGTCACCAGTTTCGAGCAACGCGTCCACTTCGGGGACCAGGAGATTGGAGACGAGGTGATCGGCGCTGTCCCGGACACCTGGCTCCTCGACGAGAAAGACGAGCTTGTCGGCTTCCAGCGCGACGGCGGCGGCGCGGGCGACGTCGGCAGCGCTCAGGTTGAAGACCTCGCCGGTCGGCGAGTAGCCGAGCGGCGGCAGCAGGGCGATGGCGCCATCGTCGAGCCGCTGTCTCAGCGAGATTCGGTCGACGCGCCGCACGGCCCCGGTGTAGCGATAGTCGACGCCGTCGAGCACGCCGAGCGGTCGCGCTGTCACGAAGTTGCCGGAGGCGACCGGGATGCGCACGCCGTGCATTGGCGAGTTGGCCAGCCCCATCGAGAGGAGCGCCTCGATCTCGATCTGGGCGACGCCCACGGCCTCCTTGACGCAGGTCAGGGCGGCCTCGTCGGTGATCCGCAGGCCGTTGACGTAGCGCGGCTTGGCGCCGGCCTCGGCGATCCGTTGCGCGATCTGCGGGCGCCCGCCATGGACGAGGACCAGGCGGATTCCGAGGCCATGGAGCAGTGCAAAGTCGTGCACCAGGAGGCGGAAGTCGGGATCGGCGAGGGCCTCGCCGGTGAAGACGACGACGAAGGTGCGGCCGCGATGGGCGTGCACATAGGGTGTGACACGATGCATCCAGTCGACGAAGGGATCGGGGCCGGTCCGATTGGGGCCGGCGCCAATGCACTGCTCACCCATGCCGACGTCAGTCCAGGCCCAGCTTGTTCAGCCGGTAGCGCAGCGAGCGCAGCGTCATCCCGAGCTTCTTGGCCGCTGCGGTGCGGTTCCAGCGGGTCTCCTCGAGCGCTTGCAGGATCGCCTTCTTTTCGATCTCGCCGAGATAGTCCTCCAAAGGGCGCTCGCCCTGGCTATCGACGTCGTCGCTCGGCGTCGCGACGCTGGCGGGCGGCGCTGGAGTGGCGGTCTGCGGCAGGTAGATCTCGTCGGCACCGATGGTGTCGCCGTCGCAGAGGGCTGCAGCCCGTTCGAGGAGATTCTCGAGCTCGCGCACATTGCCCGGAAACTGATACCCGGCGAGCTTCTTGAAACCGCGTTCGCTGAGTCCGATGGCGGTACGGCCCATCTGTTTGGCGATGCGCCGCAGGATGTGCTCGGCCAGTGGCGGGATGTCCTCCGGGCGCTCGCGCAGTGCCGGCATGCGCAGCTCGATGACATTGATCCGGTAGAAAAGGTCCTGACGGAAGCGCCCCTTGTCGACCTCGGTACCGAGGTCGCGATGGCTCGCGCTGATGATGCGCACATCCACCGGCTGCTCCTGGGCCGAGCCGACCGCCCGCACGCTCTTCTCCTGAATGGCGCGCAACAGCTTGACCTGGGCCGCCAGCGGCAGGTCGGCGACCTCGTCGAGGAACAAGGTGCCGCGCTCGGCGGCCTGGAAGAGCCCCTGTTTGTCACCGACGGCACCGGTGAAGCTGCCTTTCTTGTGACCGAACAGCTCGCTCTCCACAAGCTCCTGCGGTATGGCGCCGCAGTTCACCGGCACGAACTCGCCGCTGTGACGCGGCCCGTCGCTATGGATCATCCGCGCGGCGACCTCTTTGCCGGTGCCGCTCTCGCCGCTGATGAACACGGGCGCCTGGTTGCGGGCGATCTTGCCGATCAGGCGGCGGATCTCGCGCATCGCCGTGGAGTCGCCGATGAGCTGACCGCCGGCGCTGGTGCCCTCGACCTCGGCCGTGTCGCGCAGTCTCAGCGCGGACTCGACCAGGCGCCGGAGCAGCTGCAGATTGACCGGTTTGGAAACGAAGTCGAAGGCGCCGGCCTTCATCGCGGCCACCGCCGAGTCCATATTGCCATGCGCCGTGATCATCGCGACCGGCAATTCCGGATAATTGGCGCCGATGTGTGCCACCAAGTCGATGCCATTGCCGTCGGGTAGCTGCATATCGGTCAGGCAAAGATCGAAATGGTCCAGCGCGAGCATCCGCTTGGCTTCGTTCAGGTCCGCCGCGGTGCGTGCCGTGATGCCCATGCGCCCCAGGGTGATCTTGATCAGGTCGAGGATGTCCAATTCGTCGTCGACGACGAGGGCATGTGCTTTCGTCATGCGTGCTCCTTCGCTCTGAGCTCAGGTCGGGAAAAACAGGCGAAAACAGCTCCCGTGGGGTTGCCGGGCACTATACTCCAAGAGAATGCCATTGGTCTCGGCGAGCTCCCGGGCGATGTAGAGCCCCAGTCCGGTGCCCGTGGAGCTGGTCGTGTAGAAAGGGTTGAAGATCTCAGCGACCTTGGCCGGCTCGATGCCGGCCCCGTCGTCGATGACCTCGATCAAGACGGTCGCCAGTGAGCGGCGAACCCGCAGCTCGACAGAGGCGGGGCTGTCGGCGCGGGTGCCGTGTTTGATCGCGTTCTCGCACAGGTTGATCAGGATCTGACTGAGGTGGCGCGGATCCGCCCAGACGATGAGCCCGGCCTCATCGGGCCGCAGCGCGACCGCCTCCTCGCCGACGCCGCGGCTCGCGCGGAAATCGACGCACAGCTCGCTCAGCCAGGGTACCAGGTCGATCTCCTCGGGCTTGGCCTGCTGGCGCCGCGAGAGCTGCAGCACGCTTTGAATGATCTCTTCGATGCGACCCCCGTTACGGCGCACGATGTCGAGGAGATGCTGGTCGTCGTCGCCGAGTGCCGGGGACTCGGCGAGGAGTTGGGCGGCGTGTGAGATCGAGCTCAACGGGTTGCGTATATTGTGTGCGATGCTCGCGGTGAGCGTGCCGAGCGAGGCGAGCTTGATCTGTTGGGCCTGTTGGGTGATCTCCTGTTGGTCCTCGAGAAAGATGAGCACGCCGCTGGCGCGGTAGTCGCCGAGCCACTTCAGGTTGAGGCGAATCTCCCGACTGCCGATGGTGATGCTCTCGTGGGGCGGACGCTGGTCCCTAGCCGTGCTGGCCGCCGCTGCATGGAGCCACTCAGCCAGGGGCTCGGAGACCGCCGCGAGGCGCGCCCCGGGCTGGATGTCCGCCGCGCCGAGAAACTGCCGTGCGGCGATGTTGAACAGGCGCACCTCGCGCTCGCCGTCGACGGCGATGACACCGGTCGCCATGCTTTGGATGATGTACTCGTTGAGCATCGAGAGGTCGGCGATGTCGACCTTGCGCTGGGCCGCAAGCAGCTCGGTGGCGCGGACTCGCCGGTAGATGACCTGTGCGAGCAGCGCCACCGCGAAGAAGGTGAGCCCGAGCAGGCCGGCCTGTACGTAGCTCGAGCCGGCCGAGTCCAAGTAGAGAGAGGAATAGGTCTCTTCGCCGATGACGGCGAGGGCCGCGAGCGAGGCGAAGAGTAGCGCCTGGCGGCCCTCCATCAGGATGGCGCCGGCCGCGACGGCGACCGCCAGCAGGCTACCCAGGCCGCCGGTCACACCGCCAGTCGCATGCATCAGCAGTGTGAAAGCGCCGAGATCGGCGAAGACAGTGAGTCGGAGGTGTTTGTCCGGAGCCGGCCAACCGGTGAGGAGGCCCGCGAGTGCGAGCGCGAGCACCGCAAGATAGCCGGTCAGGACCGACCAGATGAGCGTGCTTTGGGCAAGCTCGACGCCTTGGAGGCCTTCGCTTAAGGCGAAGAGAGCGATCAGGGTCGCGGCGAGCAGCGCGCGAAAGCCGAGGAGCCAGCCGAGCACCGTCCAATTCGGGTAGGGGACGGGCTCCGCAGCCTTGCGTCCGACGGGGTGCCGCGGGACAAGGAGGGGTGCGTGTGGCGCGGTGGCCGTTGTCGGGGCCGCGCGCGTCGCCTGGTGCCGAAGAAAAGCCATGATTTCGGCTATTGTGTCTCGTTCGACTTGGGCGGACTGAAGGACGGATCGCATTTTTGCGCGCCGTCTGGAACAATCCTAGCAGCACGCGCGCCGCTCGCGGGAATCAACGCCTCGTTATTCTGTACCACGAGAGTGGTCGGAGAATACTACGCCCAGACGCCAAATCCCATCCTGGCTATCCGTTTTGATGGGGGCGAATAAAGAGGCGGTGAATTCGCACGAATTCCAAGCCAAGGCGCTCATGCGCCGCTGCATCGCCGCGGGTCGCGGCTACCCCTGCGTCGGAGAATTGCACTTTGCGTATCCTGCTGGCCCAGTTCAACCCGATGGTCGGCGATGTGGCCGGCAATACCGCGCAGGTCCTGCGCATCGCGACGGCCGCACGCGATGGCCAGCGCGCCGACCTGGTCGTCTTTCCCGAGCTCGCGCTGACTGGCTATCCGCCCGAGGACCTGCTGCTGCGAGCCGAGCTGATGGCGCGAGTCGAGCGGGCGATCGAGCGCCTTTGCGCCGAGCTCGATGGCGTGGCGATCGTGCTCGGCTATCCGAGGACTTCGGTCGGAGGACTGCACAATGTCGCCGGGCTGATCCGTGAAGGCAGGGTCGCCGCGGAGTACGCCAAGCAGCACTTGCCCAACTACAGTGTCTTTGACGAGAAGCGCTATTTCCAGCCGGGCCAGGAGCCGTGTGTGATCACCCACGCCGGCTGCCGACTCGGACTGACGATCTGCGAGGACATCTGGGAAGAGGGCCCGACCCGCCAAGCGGTCGAGGCCGGCGCCGAGCTGATCGTCAACATCAACGCTTCGCCTTATCACGCGGGCAAGCAGCAGCGCCGCGAGGAGTTGGTGAGGATGCGCGCGCAAGAGCACGGTGTCGCGGTCCTCTATGTGAACCTCGTCGGCGGGCAGGACGAGCTGGTGTTCGATGGGGGCTCATTTGTCGTCGATGCGGGGGGGCGGCTGACGCACCGTGCCCCGAGCTTCGCGCCGTGCGACCTGCTCGTCGAGTTCGAGGCCTCGGGCCCGGCGCCGCGGCCCGGTGCGATGACGGAGATTGCCGGGGACCTCGCCGGCATCTACCAGGCACTGGTGCTGGGCGTCCAAGACTATGTGCGCAAGAACGGGTTCCGTGGCGCCTTGTTGGGTCTTTCCGGCGGGATCGACTCGGCCTTGACGCTGGCCCTGGCGGTCGATGCCCTTGGCCCCGAGCAGGTCGAGGCGGTCCTGATGCCGTCGCGTTATACCGCCCAGATGAGCATCGACGACGCCCGCGACGAGGCGCGGCGCCTCGGTGTCAGCTGCCGTACCATCGGCATCGAGCCGGCCTTCCAAGCCTTTCTCGGGATGTTGGAGGAGACCTTTGACGGGTCTGCACGCGACGTCACCGAGGAGAATATCCAGGCGCGCTGTCGCGGCATCGTGCTCATGGCGATGAGCAACAAGACGGGGAAGATTCTGCTGACGACGGGCAACAAGAGCGAGATGGCGGTTGGCTACGCGACCCTCTATGGCGACATGGCCGGTGGCTTCGCCCCGATCAAGGACGTTTCCAAGATGCTCGTCTATCGCCTCGCCGAGTATCGCAATCAGCTGGCGCCGGTGATCCCCGAGCGGACCCTCGTGCGTGCCCCGAGTGCGGAGCTGGCGCCGGACCAAACCGACCAGGACAGCCTGCCGCCCTATGCCCTGCTCGATGAGATCCTGCGTCGCTACATCGAGCTCGACCAGGCCGTGGACGAGATCGCCGCCGCCGGCCTGCCGCACGCGGAGGTCGCCCGCGTGGCACGACTGGTCGACCGCAACGAATACAAGCGGCGCCAGGCGCCGCCGGGCGTGCGGATCACAGAACGCGCCTTCGGCCGCGACCGCCGTTACCCGATCACCAACGGTTTCTGAGCCGCCGGCTGAGATGATCCCGCCACGATAGACCTGGTTGCGCGATGTCGCCACCCTTATACTGGGCGCGAGAGCGGGACCGGGCGGTGCGGCGTGCCGGCTTTCCCGGTTTGCTGGCCGATTTGAGCGATGGAGAATCCCATGAAGAAGGTTGAAGCAATCATCAAACCGTTTAAGCTCGACGATGTGCGCGAGGCCCTGTCGGCCGCCGGCATCACAGGCATGACCGCGATCGAGGTGAAGGGCTTCGGGCGCCAGAAGGGGCATACCGAGCTCTACCGCGGCGCCGAGTATGTCGTCGATTTCCTGCCAAAGGTGAAGATCGAGCTCGTGCTCGCCGATGATCAGCTCGATACTTGTATCGATGCCATCACGAATGCGGCGCGCACCGGCAAGATCGGTGACGGGAAGATCTTTGTCAGCGACGTCGCGCGCGTCGTGCGCATCCGCACCGGCGAGGAGAACGAGGCCGCCGTGTGACGGGCCCGCCGCCCGGCGCTGCGGCCTTTCGGCGCAGGGCGGCGATGCCCATATGGGCCGTCATCAATTCTCGTCGAGCTTGAGATAGTCCCAGATCTTGCGGGTCAAACCGATCTCTTCGGGCGGCAGCTCATCCTCGACGAACCGGCCGGTTTCGCGGTTGACGGTCAGCACGCGGCGGGCCGTCTCAGCAAGCGCGTCCTCCTCGAGCGCTTCATAGGCCGCAACCATCAGCTCCAAGGCGTCCTCGACTGCACTGGTGCGCTGGAAGCGCTCGACGACGTAATTGGCGCGGTTGGCCGCCGCGACATAGGCGCCGCGCTTCATGTAGTAGCGGGCGACGTGAAGCTCGTACTTGGCGAGGTTGCTGCGCAGATAGACCATGCGCTGGCGCGCATCGGGTGCGTAGCGGCTATCGGGGAAGCGCTCGACGAGGATGGCGAAATCCTGAAACGCATCGAGCGCCGAGCCGGGATCCCGCTGCGACTGGTCGGTGGGGATGTAGCGATCGAGGAACCCGACGCTGCGATTGTAGTTGACGACGCCCTTGAGATAGTAGGCATAGTCGACATAGGGGTTCTGCGGGTAGAGCTTGATGAAGCGGTCGGCGGTGGCGATGGCTTCGTCATGCTCTTCGGCGCGGTAATGGGCGTAGGCGGTGTCGAGCAGCGCCTGCATCGCGTACCGCCCAAAGGGATACCGCGCCTCGATCTTCTCGTAGTGTTCGATCGCCCGCGTGTAGTTGCCGGCGTCGAGCTGTTTGGCGGCCTCGGTGTAGAGTTCGGCGGCGCTCCAGTCTGTGGTGGCATCGGCCTGTTCATCGAGCCAGGCGCAGCCGGATAGGACGGCAGCCAGGCAGGCGCTGGCGACGAATAGGAGGGCTTTGGACATGCTCGAGTCGGCTCGCGGCGAAATCACATCAGTATACCCCAAGGGCGAGGCAGCGCCGATGGGCGAGGGACCGATCGAGCGTCGCCTGCAGGTGGGTGTCGAGCAGGCCGGCCGGCGGCTCGACCAGGTCCTCGCCGAGGCCTTCCCGGAGTTCTCGCGCAGTCGCCTCCAGGCCTGGATCGAGGGCGGCCACGTCCGCGTCGACGGCGGTCCGCGCCGCGCACGCGACAAGCTCAGGGTGGGTGAGGAGATCCGCCTCGAGGCGATCGCCGAGCGGCGGGTTGGCTGTCGTGCGCAGGCGATCCCGCTGGCGATCGTCTTCGAGGACGAGGACATCTTGGTCGTGGATAAGCCGGCGTCCTTGGTCGTGCACCCGGCGGCCGGCAACCCCGACGGCACCTTGCAGAACGCCCTGCTGCACCATGCGCCTCAGCTCGAGCGGTTGCCACGGGCGGGGCTCGTGCACAGGTTGGATAAGGATACCACCGGCTTGCTCGTGGTCGCCAAGACGTTGCGGGCGCACCGCTCCCTCGTCGAGCAACTGCAGCGTCGCGACGTGCACCGCGAGTACCGTGCACTGGTCATCGGGTCGTTGGTCGCCGGCGGACGGGTCGACGCCCCGCTCGGGCGCCACCCGACCCAGCGCACGCGCATGGCCGTGGTCTCCAATGGCCGCCCCGCGGTGACGCACTATCGCGTGTTGGAACGGTTTGGGGCCCATACCCTGCTCGGGGTGCAGTTGGAGACCGGGCGCACGCACCAGATCCGTGTTCACCTGGCCCACATTGCCCATCCGCTGGTCGGCGATCCCGTCTACGGTGGCCGCGCGCGCCCGCCAAGGGGGGCCGGGGCGCGTCTCAAGACGATGCTCGCGCAGTTCCCGCGCCAAGCCTTGCATGCCGCCGTCCTCGGTCTCGATCATCCCGCCAGCGGTGCGCCAGTGCGCTTCGAGAGTGCGCTGCCGTCGGATCTGACCGATTTGCTGCAGTGCCTGCGCGAGGAGACCGCGAGTGAGGCTGATCCAGCCGGACTGGCCGGCGCCGCGCAGCGTTAGGGCCTTCGCCACGACGCGTCGCGGCGGGATCAGCCTGGGCGATTATGCCGATCTGAACCTCGCCGATCACGTCGGTGACGACCCGTTGGCCGTCGCGCACAATCGGGCGCGATTGGCGCGCCGGCTATCCCTGCCGGCGGCGCCGCGCTGGCTGCGTCAGGTCCACGGGCGGCGTGTCGCCGTGCTGGGGCCCGCCCCGGAGCCCGAAGAGGCCGACGCGGCCGTGACCCAGGAGGCGGGCGTGGTCTGCGCGGTCTTGACCGCCGACTGTCTACCGCTAGTGCTGTGCGACCGGCAGGGACAGCGCGTCGCAGCCGTGCACGCCGGCTGGCGTGGCCTGCTCGGGGGCGTTATCGAGGCCACGGTCGCCGCGATGGCGCGCGCGCCCTCGGATCTGTTGGCTTGGCTGGGTCCGGCGATCGGTGCACAGGCCTTCGAGGTTGGCCCGGAAGTGCGCGAGCGCTTCGTCGCGGCCGACGCCCGAGCAACGGCCGCCTTTGGGCCGGGCAAGGGCGACAGGTGGCTGGCCGACATCGACGAATTGGCCCGCCAAAGGCTGAGCCGGCTCGGTGTGGTCGCGGTCTCGGGCGGTGGCGTGTGCACCTACAGTGATGCGGAGCGCTTCTTTTCCTACCGCCGGGACGGGCGCTGCGGCCGCATGGCGACGCTCATCTGGCGGGTCCCCTGTAGCAAAATGCAGTTGACGGATGCGAACCCCTGGGATAAACCCTAAGGACTGATATTGGCGGATCGAATTCCTGGTTGTCGAGGTGAACTGTGGCTGACTGGAACATGCTCACGCTGATCGGCGAGGATCAGCCCGGCATCGTCGCGGCGGTGACCCGCGCCCTGTTCGATGCTGGGTGTGACCTCGGTGAGGCCTCGATGATCCGGCTTGGAGGCAACTTCACGATCATGCTGATGGTCAAGGGCGACAAGCCCTGCGCACGCCTGGACGAGGCCTTGGCGCCCGTAGCGGCCGATCTTGGGCTACGCTGCCACGTCGATGCGGTCTCCGGGGGCCTGCACCGCCACCTGATACCCAACATCCAAGTGCGGGTCAGCGGTGCCGACCGCGCCGGAATCGTCGCGGAGGTGACCGAGGCGCTCGCCGAGACGGGATTCAACATCTTGGAACTCGAGTCGGACGTCGGCGGCGATCCCGATCGGCCAATCTATATCATGAATATTCAGGGTTGCTCTCAGGCCGCGCTCGAAGCGCTGAGCGAAACCCTCGAGGGGCTGCGTTCGCAAGGCATCGCCGTCGATGTTGCGCCAATCGAGACCTTGATCGGTTGACGGGATGCCGGTTCGCCCACTGCTCAAGCTGCCCGACGAGCGGCTCAGGGGCGTCGCCGAGCCCGTGGTCCGTTTCGATGCCGCGCTCGAAGACCTGGTCGCGGACCTCGACGAGACGCGCCGGGCGGGGCCGGCCGCCGTCGGCATCGCGGCGCCGCAGATCGGCGAGCCCCAGCGTGTCGTGATCGTCGATGTCTCTGCCCGTAAGGGCGTCGCGGGTCACGGGCACTTGATCTTGGTCAACCCCGAGATTATTCATTGGGAAGGGTATGAGGTCGGACGGGAGGGATGTCTGTCCGTCCCGGATTACACTGGTAACGTGATCCGCGCTTCGCGCTTGCGTTTGCGCGCAAGGAATCTGACCGGGGGACCGGTCGAGCTCGAGATGGCCGGTTTCGAGGCCCGCGTCGCGCAGCACGAGATCGACCACCTTGATGGACTGTTGTTTACGGACCGCGTCGTCAGCCGGCGTACCGACCTGTTTCGGCGCAAGGCTGCGCAAACGAGAGGCGCAGACCGTCAGCGATAGGGGAAGCCAACCGCTAGGGGCCGATCCGCGCCTCCGTGCCTAGCCGAATGAGTAACACCGCCATGAAGCCGCGCATCCGTCTCTATCTCGCGACCCTGCTCGCGTTGCTGGTCTCCGCCGGCAGCGTCGCCAGCCCGCGCGAGGTCTCGCTCTCGGAGCTGTTTCCGGACCAGGGCCACGCGAAGACGCTATTGGTGATCAACCGCGTCCTGGAGCGCTATCACCTCCGGCGCTTGGAGCTGGACAACGCGTTCGCAGTCGGCGTGCTCGACAATTACCTCGCGGCGCTGGATCCGAATCGCTCCTTCTTTCTCGCGCGTGACGTCGAGCGCTTCCAGCGCAATATCCGCCAGCTCGATGACGACCTCCGTCGCGGCGACGTGGCCGCTGCGTTCGATATGTTCCGCCTCTACCGTATGCGCGTCGAGGACCGTGTCGACCTGGCGTTGACGCTCCTCGAGAAGCCCCTCGGTTTCGAGGGCGAAGAGACCTACCGCTTCGACCGCGCCGAGGCGCCCTGGTTGGCGAGCACCGAAGAGCTGGATCGCCTCTGGCGGCGGCGCGTGAAGAACGACGCCCTGAGCCTGCGCCTTGCCGGCAAAGACGATGACGCGATCCGTGAGCGACTGCGCCAGCGCTATGAGGGCCTTGCACGGCGGGTGCGCCAGTTCAGCGACGACGATGTCTTCGAGATGTTCGTCAACGCCTACGCGAAGACCCTCGAACCGCATACGAGCTTCATGTCGCCGAGTTCGTCGGAGAACTTCGATATCAGCATGCGTCTGTCTCTGGAGGGGATCGGCGCCGTGCTGCGCGGCGAGAACGAAATGACCGTCGTGCAGCGCACCATCCCCGGGGGGCCCGCCGAGGAGTCGGGGCAGATCCATGGCGGCGATCGGATTATCGGCGTTGGTCAGGGGGAGGACGGGACCATCGAGGACGTGGTCGGGTGGCGTCTGCAGGACGTGGTGGACAAGATCCGCGGTCCGAAAGGCACGACGGTGCGGCTGCTGATTCTGCCCCGTGCCGCTGGGACTGAGGGTGCGACGCGCGAGGTCGCCATCGAGCGCAACGAGATCAAGCTCGAGGATCAGGCCGCCCAGAGCCGCATCATCGAGGGGCTCGATAACGCGCCGGGCCTGCGCATCGGCGTCATCGAGATCGCGGCCTTCTACCGCGACTTTCGCGCCGAGTCCGAGGGGGCGCGCGATTTCCGCAGCACGACGCGTGATGTGCGGCGCCTCCTTGCAGACTTGCGGAGTCAGGACATCGACGGACTGGTCGTCGATCTGCGCGGCAACGGGGGGGGCTCCTTGACCGAGGCGACGGCGCTGACTGGACTCTTCATCAACCACGGGCCAATCGTCCAAGTCAAGGATTCATCCGGTAAGGTGGAGGTGGAGAAGGACCCGGAGCGCGGCGTGGCCTACTCGGGACCCCTGGCGGTACTGGTCGATCGCGACAGCGCCTCGGCCTCGGAAATCTTTGCCGGCGCCATACAAGACTACGGGCGCGGTCTGGTCATCGGCGAGCCGACCTTCGGCAAAGGGACGGTGCAGACCCTCATCGAGCTCGACCGGTTCATTCCCGGTGGCGATGCCGACCTCGGCCGGCTGCGTCTGACGATGGCTCAGTTCTACCGGATCAGCGGCGGGAGCACCCAGCTGCGCGGCGTCGAGCCCGACATCCCATTGCCGAGCGGCGACATCTCGGAGCACGGTGAGCGCTCTCTCGACAACCCCCTGCCTTGGACCGAGATCCCGGCCGTCGTCGAGGCCAGCCTATCGGTCTCGCGCATCGAGCGGCTGCGCGAGCGCTCGGCCCAGCGCGTGGCGCGCGATGCGGGCTTCCAGATGTTGCTCGCCAGGGAAAAGGTGTTGCAGGAGATCAACGATCAACAAGTGGTCTCGCTCAACGAGCGCGAGCGGGAGGCCGAGACGCAGCGACGCGAAAGGGTCCTTGAAGAACAGAAGAACGCCTTTCTGCGCTCGCGCGGCGTCGAACCAGTGCCCCCCGATGTCGAGCATCCCGACGCCGAGGCCCTTGAGAAGGAGCGCGAGGCGATCGCGAGGATCGAGCTCGAGGAGGCGGCCCGGATCCTGGCCGACGCCATCCGCAGCGACGCGGCCAAGAGCCCGCGCGCGGCAATGCGCAACTGAGGCCCGGAGATTGCCGCACGCAGAGGACACCTGCCGTCCAGGTCGTGGCGGCGCTCTCGCTGGCGCCACGCCTCTGCAGCGCACTGGCCATTGCGCACGGATCTAGCCAAAGTCCCGACTGTTTTAGCCTCGTGAAACAGCGTTACTCGGTTCTGGAGCGTCGGCTGCGTGCCCTGACGCAGACCCCCGATGTCGCATCCGCACTGGACATGCGCATCGGGCTCGAGAAGGAAGGACTCAGGGTTGCAGCCGACGGCACCCTGGCCGCCTCACGCCACCCCGCGGCCCTCGGCTCCCCGCTCACTCACCCCTACATCACCACGGACTTCTCCGAGGCGTTGCTCGAGCTGATCACGCCCCCGATGAGCTCTGCGGAGCAGGCACTGGCCTTCCTTCGCGACCTGCACGTCTTCGTTTACCGCCACCTCGGAGACGAGCTGATTTGGGCGACGAGCATGCCGTGCGTGCTCGAGACGGGGCGCGGGATCCCGCTGGCCCGCTACGGCGACTCGAATGCGGGGCGGATGAAAACGGTCTACCGGCGCGGGCTCGGTAACCGCTATGGTCGCACCATGCAGTTGATCGCCGGCGTGCATTTCAATTTCTCGTTCGATCCGGCCTTTTGGTCGCTTTGGCACGGCCTGGAAGGGGAGGGCGCCGCCACACGCGCCTTTCGCGACGAGGCCCAGATGGGGATGATCCGCAACCTGCAGCGTCTCGGCTGGCTGGTGACCTATCTCTTCGGCGCCTCACCGGCGGTGTGCACGAGCTTTCTGCAGGGTCGCCAGACGGGTCTCGTCCCGTTCGATGGATATACCGCTTACGAGCCGTGGGCGACCTCGCTGCGCATGGGTGATATCGGCTATCAGAACCGGCAGGAGGAGGGGACTGGCATGAAGGCCAATTACGATAGCCTCGACTCCTATGTCCGCAGCCTGACCTGGGCGATCGAGACGCCCTGTCCCCACTACGAGCCGATCGGCACCAAGGTCGGCGACCGCTACGAGCAGCTCAACGCCAATGTCCTGCAGATCGAAAACGAGTACTACAGTACCGTGCGGCCGAAGCAGATCCCGCACTGGATGGAACGCCCGACCCTGGCCCTGCGCCGCCGTGGCATCGCCTATACGGAGCTACGCTCGCTCGACGTCAATGCCTTCGACCCCCTGGGCATCGGCCCCGAGGAGGTCGATTTCTTGCGGGCCCTCACTCTCTTCTGCCTGCTGCAGGAGAGCCCGCGGATCACCGCCCGCGAGCGCCGCGCCATCGACGAAAACCAGGTGCGCACGGCTCACGAGGGGCGCGACCCGGCCCTCAGGCTGGAGCGCGACGCCAAGCGGGTGCCGCTGCGGCAATGGACCGCAGAGCTACTCGAGGCGATGCGGCCGGTGGCCGCGCTGCTCGACGGTCGCGATCAGGATGGCCCCTGCCAGCGGAGCCTTCGCGTGCAGCAAGAGAAGGCCCGTGATGCCGGCGGGACCCCATCCGCCCTCATGCTCGCCGAGATGCGCGAGCGCGGGGAAGGCTTTTCGGCCTTTGCGCGCCGCATCAGCGAGGCGCACCGCGATTGGTTTCGCGCCCAGGACCTGAGCGTTCAACGCCGCGCCCAGTTCGAAGACCTCATGCGGGCCTCCTGGGCCGATCAGGCCCGTATCGAGGCCACCGAGAGCGAGGACTTCGACACCTTCCTGCAGCGCTATTTCGATCAACGCCTGGAGGTTGCTTGAGGGCGCCGGCCCGACCCTTGTGCGGCGCACGGACGCATCCTTGATCGACGCCACCGCTGCGACACGCGCCTGCCCCAGCGCCCTCTACCGAGGGTTGCAAAAGTCATCGCAGACGGCTCGCTGCGGCAGGCTGCAAGGACGTCCGTGTCAGCCTGACGGCGGGCTCCCTACCCCCGACGGTCGCCGCGACCCGCCTCCGATTAGTTTCGGGACGATTGATAGCGGCGCCCCTCTGCTGCGGCCGCACCAACGCCACACTCGCCCCCGGTCTGGTGCATAACAACCAGTTTCTGGGGTTATCCACCAGTGGTCCGCCAGCTGATGGGCCGAATCGCCGGGGGCCACAACGGCCGGCCGCGCCTTTCAAGGTGCCTCGCAGTGCCTCTCAGGGTGCGTCGCTGGCCAGCCGTGGCGGGCGCCGCGTGATCGATTCGGTGTGGTACGCGCGTTGCTTTTTTCCTCCTAGTGGACCGCTTACTTAGGAGAGGAAGCATCGCGATGGCAGACGCATCGAACAGTTTGCACGAAGACCCCTCAGCCCTCAGCGACCTGACGCGGGATGTGCATCGTGCACTGACCTCGCTGCAGGAGGAGCTGGAGGCGGTCGATTGGTATCGCCAGCGCTCCGAGGCGTGCAGTGACGGCGAATTGCGTGCCGTGCTGGCGCACAACATGCGCGAAGAGATCGAGCATGCGGCGATGGTGCTCGAGTGGCTGCGCCGGCGTCTCCCGGACTTCGATACCCACCTGCAGACCTATCTGTTCACCGAGGTGCCGATCACCGAGGCCGAAGAGGCGGCGACGGGAGGTGAGGCCGAGTCGCGCCCGCCCGGCGCTGGTGCCGCGAGCGAACCGCAAAAGGGTCTGACCCTGGGCAGCCTCAAGGGCCTCGCCAAGGAGGATCGCTAATGAGCTACCTGAACCGTGAAGCCGCAGGCTTCTCCGATGAGCTGTGGAATCGTATCGACGCCGCCGCCCTCGACGCCGCGCGGGACCTGCTCACCGCCCGGCGCTTCCTGGACCTGGAGGGTCCCTTTGGCGTCGGACTCACCAGCCTTGAGATCGGCGTCGAATCCTATATCAGTGAGGCCGATTGCGAACTCGCCGCGACCGTCGGCAGCTCGGCGATCCCGGTGCCGATGCTGCAGCAGCCCTGCTCGCTCAGCATCCGCCGCATCGAGGGGCATTTGCGCCAGGGCTTGCCGCTCGACCTGCGCCCCGTCGAGGATGCGGCCGAGGCCGTGGCGCGGCGCGAGGAGCAGGTCATCTATCACGGTGTGCCCAAGCTCGGCCTCGCCGGTCTGTTGACGGCGGAGGGCCGCGCCAATCTGGCCTGCGGCGACTGGACCCAGGTCGAACAGGCGCTGAACGATGTTCTTTCGGCCGTCAACCGGCTCGATGCGAACGGCTTTCGCGGCCCCTATGCGCTGGCTCTGTCGCCGTCGCGCTACAACACCCTGTTCCGCCGTTACGAGGGCTCCAACATGCTGCAGGTCGAGCACCTGCGGCGGCTCTGCGAAGGCGGCCTGTTCAAGGCACCGATTCAGGGTGCCGTGCTGATCGATCCGCGCGCCGGCGACCTCAAGGTCGGCCAGGATCTGCAGGTCGGCTATGCATCGAACGACGGCACCCACTTCCACCTCTTCGTCTCGGAGAGCCTCGTCTTCCTGCTCTCGGACCCGGGGGCTATCTGCACCCTCGCGGAGCCACCGGTCTGATGTGGGTAACGGTCGGCCGGGGCTCGCGCGCCGGCGCGCCGGGTAGCGCCAGCGACCGCGGCTAGGGCCGGTGCGGGATGTCGAAGACCTCGCTGTCGATCCTCGTCCTGACCCTGGTGCTCGGGGCTGCCGCTGGGGGTGGGTTGCTGTGGTTTCAGCGCGATACAGGGGGCGCTTCCGGAGATCGGCCGCCGCCCCTGGTCTCCGTGACGCCGGCCGAGAAGGCCAGTGTGCGCGAGCGCCTCGTGGCGACCGGGAGCCTGGTGGCACCGGAGTCGGTTGCGATCACCGCCGAGGCCGCGGGCCGAGTCGAGCGGGTGCGCTTCACCGAGGGCGCTCGTGTCACCGCGGGCCAGGTCCTGATCGAGCTCGAGCAGACCCGGGCCGAGGCCGAGGTCGAGCGGGCCGCGGCGCGGCTGACCCAGCGCGACCGTGAGGCCGAACGACGCCGGGAACTCGGGGCGGACGACTTCGTCTCCGAGGGGGAGCTGGACCGCGCCGTTGCGGCCGCCGAGGAGGCCGAGTCGGCCCTCGAGATCGCCCGCGACGCCCTCG
>JGI12109J20283_10149278_pt1 | contig 20420 bp, 9 predicted proteins | sample ElkSlonscriptome_12_FD_20283 | JGI IMG/M metagenome (IMG submission 20283)
CACCACGGCGATGCCCGAAAGCCAAGCGGCATCGGAACCGCCGCCCGCCGAGAGCAGGCGCTCCAAGAGCCCGTCGGGTTGCCCCAGGCTAGAAAACAGTGTTGGCTCCCTCCTGCACCGCGTCCCATAAGACCGCGTGCCGGTCTATTGAGGGTACGCACCCTTCGAGAGGATGGATCGGGCGATCTGGAGCTAGCTCCGGGACGAATGCCCGGCCCCGGTCTGGGCGAGGGTGGTTTGGCGCGATCTGCTGGGTTATTCGTAAAAACTTGCGAACTATCGGTCGGATGGATGTGGGTGCAACCTCATCCGGAATGGGCCGTAGAGTGTCATACGGTCCGGGTCGACCCCCTTTGTCGGCCCCTCGCCCAGGCCTGTGCCGGCCCCCGCTTGCCGGTAGAAGACGAGGCTTGGAGAAGAAGGCCACGTAGCCCGCGATCGCCTTGGTAGGCATCGCGACCACGGCCGAGGCTTTGGACCTGCTCGGTTTTGATTTGGTTCGCCCCGGCCGGTTGGCCGGTTGCGTCTCGATCGGGAGCCATGGTCGTGCGTCATGCTCACGCAACCCGTTGGCCGAGGAGGTCGCCGTCATCGATTCGGCGGTGCTTGGCGGCTGGTCCCATGGCCCTAGTCGGGCCTATTCTGGCCGGGCATAGTTGGACTATGCTTGACGACTCTGGACCGCGGAAGGATGCGTCGCGGTCGAGCTCGGGATGGACCCCACCGCATCCGATGCGGCGTGACGCGGGCACGGTGCCCCGTCGTGTCGTTGCCCTTCCGGCCACGGAAGCGGCCGCCGACGGCACGCGCGAGTGCCGGTACGCGTCGGTCGAACCACCCCGGTTCGCTCGAGAATTAGGCCGGCCACGAGCCCACCCAGGCCGGCATCGAAGCCACGAAGAACCACCGCGCGTTGCGGTGTTGCAACAGCCAGCGAGGAAGCGGCCATGAAGCCCAACCGCCGTGCAAAGACCCGCCCGTACGTTCGCAGCCGTTCGCTGACGCAGGATGGCGCCCATGGCGCTGCGTCGCGGCTTGCTGGCCTTGCCGGCCGTGCGTCGCGTCCCGATGTCGAATTGCTCGAGCCACGCCAACTGCTCTTCGCCTTGACGATCGACCCGTCGAGTGTTGATCCGACCACGGGCGTGGGTTCTGCCGTCGCGTTCTTCGGATACACGATTCCTTATCTGCAAGCGCCCGATGTCGATGACTTCGAGCTCGATGACGATGAGGTGCTGGAAGAGAACTTCGACGAGGCTGGTGCTCCGGGCACGCCGATCATCTCGCAGACGATCTTCGACGATTCGCTGCTGTTTGTTCGCCACAACGTCGCGCCGACGGCCGACTTCCGCCTGACCTTGCCTCTTGGTGAGGTCGACCCTGACGCTGACGGCCGCGAGGTGCAGGTGCTGCTCCAGGAGGGCGAACAGTTCACCTTCTCGTTCCTGAACTCGGAGGATGACCGCAACTCGTTCCGCGGCATTCGCTCGTTCTCGATCGACTTCATCGCCCCGGCCGGCACGACCCAGGGTCTGGATCTTGAGAACACGCGTGTCTCGCTGCTGTTGGGCGGTGAGGTGCAGGGCTCGTTCGAGGGTCGCGACGAGTTGACCAACTTCCGCACCGGTGGCGGAGGTTCGGGTGATGGCATCGGCACCTTCGTGTTCTCGCTGCCTCCGGTCGTCTCGGGTCAGGCCGCGCCCGCGTTTGATGCGATCCGGTTCGAGTCCATTGGCGGGCCGAGTGATCCATTCCGCTTCGACAATGTCTCGGCGCAGGTGCCCCCTGGCAACTTCGCCGACATCGTCGAGAGCCGCATCTTCGGCTCATACGTGAGCCTGGCCGGCACGCCCGGCACGACCGTGAACTTCTTTGATCTGTACGGTCGACCGATACTCCAAACGATTGCCGTTGGTGTTCCTGATAATGCCGAGGGCGCCTCTCCGATCATCGACCTCAATGACGACGGCGTGCCCGACTTCAATGACGGCATCGGCCGCATCGTGCTCACCAATGCCGATGAGGGCACCACCCTCACCATGTTTGGTGGATTCATCGAAGCCAGTGATCAGCCAGATGCAGACGCGGATTTCTTCGAGAATGGCTTCACCTTTACCGTGATCGATGACTTCACGCAGGCCGGGGATGATTTTGAAAGTGCTGGCATGGGCTTCCGCATCGTGCCCGGCGGCGACGGCGAGGTCGATGGCCTGTCGCCGACGGCCGGTTCGGTCATCATCGGGTCGCCCTTCGAGCGCGACAACACGACCGCGGCGAACTACGACCCGATTGGTACGGCGAGCTTCAACTCGTTCACCAACCCCGACCAGGGCGTCTTTGCGCTGGGTACCCAGAACGTGGGCACCATCAACATCCACGGCCTGCTCTTTGGCTCTTCGGTCTTCAATGGTGCCGTCAACCAGCTCAGCTTCGGTTCTATCCTGGGATCGATCACGGTCAAGGGCGATCTCGGGGCACTGACCTCGACCTCCGATGTCGGACTCTGGGCGGGCGACGAGACGAACCTGACCGAAAAGACGGGTTCGCAGTTGCTCGTGGAGCGCACGCTTGGCCAGGTGCATGTTGCCGGCCGCTCGCTGATGGATACGACCGTCGTCGGCGAACTGAGCTCTTCGGTGCTTCGCCAGCCGCGTGATGTGACTCGGTACTACGAACTCGAAGCACCCTTTGGCATCGATCCGGCCGACGACAACGACGTCCAAGACACCATTCGGGCGCAGCTGCTGATCGGTACCGTGGAGACTTCAGCGATCGCCCTGAGCGACGAGCTGGCCGCGGCTCGGTTCTTCGCAACGACCCCGGTGTTCGGCGAGCAGTACTTCCGCAACGACTCGATCGGCAGTGCCGAGTTCATCGGCAACATCGGCAGCCAGGTGCAGGTGGTGGGTGATCTGAGCCTGGGCGATCCGGTGAACACCTCCGAAGACCCGGTGGACGTGTTTGCGGTGCCTTTGGATGCGACACGACCGCTCGTCGTCGAGGGTGTGCCAGATGACGGAACGTTCGTTATTCGTCTCGTCGATGCGCGTGGCCGACAGGTCGCTCACGCCGAGGCCAACGAGCAGTTCGACAACACCCAGCGGTACTTCCTCGAGTACACGCCTGAGTACGCGGGTGTCTTCTATCTCATCGTGTCGGTCGAGGCCGATGGCGATGTGACGACGGGTTCGTTCTATGCATTGAATGTTTCGGGCATGGCGCCCGTCACGCTCGGCGCGTATCGGACGGCGTCGGGCCTGGGTGTTCCCGCCGTGGCTCTGGCTCCGGGGGTGTCCGGCAGCAGCACGAGTGTTTCGATGAACGTGCTCTCGGGTGCGACTGGTTCGATCAGGGCTGGTACCGATTTGTTGGACGGTGCGGGCTCGGCCATCAGCGCCGATGCCAACATCAACTTCACCGACGAGGACGGCGAGGAGGATCCGCAGGATCGGCGATCGAATCTGGGTGGCGGCAGCTTCACCATCGCCGGCGACTTGTACGAGATCTATGCCGGCACGGACATCGAGACCGAGTTCGAGGATCTGATTATTCAGGTCGGCGGAAATCTGGGCTACCTCGTGACCGGACAGTCCGAGGCCATCGGCACCGGGCCGGCCGAGGGCGACATTTATGCCGAAGGTGGTTCGATCATCTTCAGCGTGCAGGGCAGCATCGGCTACCTCGACGTATCGAGCAGCATCGGCTTTGACTACGACTTCGAGGGCGATGTCGTTCCCCCAGCCAGCCCATTGGACTCGATCGTGTTCCGCACCGGACTCTCGGGCGAGGCCGGAGACATCGGATTCATCAGGATTGGTTCGCACGTCGCCAGCGACACCGTGAGCATCATCACCAGTCCCGGTTCAACCGTGGGCGGCTTCGCTGTCGCTCAAGACGTGGACTTCGCCGAAGACGACATCATTATCGGTATCGACGCGCCATCGCGGACGTCTAGCCAGGGCGTGAATTTCGATCTTGGCCCAGGCAGTGACATTCGCTTCGTGGACACGCCGGGCCTGACCAATACTTTTGGCGAGGACGTGGGCATCGATTTGCTCATCGGCGAATCGGTCGAACTCGTCGACGACGCGGGCGGTCGTTATCTCGTCGAGATCAACGGTGTTGGTGCTCCGGGCGCCACCGTCGGCTTCCTGCGGTTCATCGGCATCGATGACGCGGAGGGTGTCGCGCTGGCAACCATCGAGGCCGACCTGACCGGCGGTCGCGATCTGAACATCACGACGATCGAAGGCTCGGCCGACGATGTCATCAGCATCGGGCGCATCGACATCACCGGGGCCGATGCGCAGTCCAGCATCCAGATTTCTGGTGAGATCCAGGTCGACATCTGGCAGATCTTCCAGAGTGGTGGTGCGGCCTTCGATTCGATCCGCAACGACACCCCGCGTGGCGACATCGTGGCGATCGACGTAGTGGGCCTCGACGAGCTGCAGATCGTCGGCGACCTGGGTCGCACCCAGCTTCCTGAGTACGGCCCGCGACGCATCTCGCCGTTCGTTGGCATCAACGGCGAGCAGGTCCAGGGCCTCGGCCGCGAGGCGACCTTCGACATTCCCGCGGCGGTCATCTCGCCGTTCTGGGGCGGCGGTGTGTATCGCCCGGTTGCCAATGTCACCTATCCGGCTGGCGGCGGTTTCTTGAGCGATCTCGGCTCTCCGCTGGATCCATACTTGGACGGTCTGTTTGTGCGTACGGGCGACCTGACGCTGCTGCGTGTCGGCGGCGGCGTGGGCGACATCATCCTGAGCCCGACCGGCGTGCTCGAGGACGTGATCGTCGGCGCCGACATCGGATCGGAAGAGGATCGCGTGCCCGGCGCATTCAATGGCGTCTTCGGCTCGATTTACGCAGGCGACATCATCGACCTGGACGTGGGTGAGGGTCTGGCCCAGCGCACGAATGACGCGTTGAGTACGACTGGCATCTTTGCCGTCGACGACATCGACAACTTGGTCGTGGAAGACGCCACGCTGTTCAGCAGCGTCATTGCCGCCAACAACGTCGCCGATGGCCTGGGCGGCATCGACCAACTCGAGCTGCGCAACAGCCAGATCATCGACGCCTACATCGGGTCCACGCAGCTCAGCGACTTCTTTAGTGATTTTAACTATGGCGATGCCATCATCCGTACCGGCGAGATTCGCGTGCTTACGGGTGACGAGGATTCGCGGACGTTTCGGATGCGTGTCGAGGGCTTGTCGGCCGATCAGATCCGCATCGACGGAGACATCGATGCGAGCCAGCTCTCCTTCGCGAACAACGTGCAGGACATCTCGGCTGGCAACATCATCAACAGCACCGGCGGCGGCACGCCTCGTGAGCTCTTCCGGTCGTTCATCAGCATCGGTGGAGATCTGGACACCCTGTCGGTCGGCGACGGGAGCGGGACCATCGAGGGCGTGGATGGTGTGTTCGCCGACACGTTCGTCGAGGTCAACGGTGAGGTCCGCGAGTCGATCGACGGCCGCCTCTTCCAGCGTTCGGACTTGCGTGTCGCGGGCACGATCCGTTCGTTCGAGGCCACGGACATCCGCGCGACGCAGATCACCACGGGTCAGCTCACGCGTTTGACCGTCGAGCAGTCGATCCGCGCTTCGGACATCAACGTGTCCGGTCCGTTGGTCGAGCTCTCGGCCACCGAGATCACCGCGTCGAATATCAACATCACCGGTCCGGACGGGCGCCTTGACAGCTTGGTCGTCGAGACGCTGTTCGATGGCTTCATCCTGGCCACCGGGCCAATCACGCGTGTCGAGGCGACGGCGGGTGACCTGCGCGGCGTGCTGGAGACCAGGACCTCGCGCGGCGATGTTGCGAATCTCATCGCTTCACGCGACATCCTGCTAAGCACTGATATCAGCGGCACGCTCAGCAACATCACTGTCGGCCGAAACCTGGGCGATATCGATGACCCCGGCGTCCTGCTGATCCGGGGCAGCCTGGCCGGCATCGACATCGCCAACGGCGGGCTGTACTCAGACGTTCGTGTTGCGCAGGCCATCACCGGCAGCATCGTGATCGGTGCACGACCGGGCCTACCCAACAACAATCTGGTGCCGACCGGTTCGATCGAGGCGTATGGCCGCATCGAGTCCGTGGTAGCCAATGGCGATTACGCCGGCAGCATCATGAGCTTCAGCGGCGGCATCGGAAACGTCACCATCAACAATGGCTCGCTGCTGCCCGCCGGCTCGATTGCCGCACTGAACGGCAGCATTACCAGCGTGGTGATCAATTCGGGCCACTTGCTGGGCGACATCCATGCCGACCGCACGATCTTCAACATCACGGTGAACGCCTCCGAGGACGGCGTCTTCGGTGATATCGGCGTCAACCCCGAACTGTCGGGCTTCACCGGGGCGACGAGCCTGCGCAACCAGCTTCCGCCCAACGTGGGCGTGACGGGCGGATTCGATGGTCCGAGCATCACGGCCGGCCGCGACATCGGCGTGGTCACCGTGACCAACGGATCGATCTTTGAGACCGTGTTCCATGCTCGCAACGCCATCGGTCAGATCAACGTGCAGGGCGAGGGCAACATCGCCAACGACTCGAGCACGACCGGCTTCGGCACGCAGATCGTCGCGGGCAATTCCGTTGGCTTCGTGAACGTATCGGGCTCGGCCGCCAACATGCTCATCGCTGCCGGCTTATACGATCTCGGATCGGACGGCCGCGCCGGCGGCGTTGGCTCAGCCGAGGATGTCACGAAGTCGGGCCGCATTCGCGAAGTGTTCATCGCAGGCGATGCCACGGACGTGGCCGTGTCTGCCGGCATCGTCGCGGGCGAAGATGGCACGTACAACACGGGCGACGACCTGCACACGCTGGGTGTATCGGTCATCAACACAGTTACCGTTGGCGGCACGGTCACCAACGTCAGTGCTCACGCGGATACGGCTCTGCCCACTCGCACGGCGGGCATCACGACCGGCGGCCAGAGTTCGCCGGTGGTTGGCGGCAACCTGTTCATGCTGCCCTTCGTCCAAGATCAGTCCAGCTTCGACTTCTCGACACTGGGCCAAGTCATCGAATCGGGCTCCTCCATCAACTACACGCGGGGCGCCGCGACCGGCACGATCAGCTTCAGCGGTCCTGGCACGGCGGTGTGGAACGAGGCTGCTGGCCAACTCATCCTGATCAGCACGACTATCAATAGCAATGTGACCGTGACCAGCGAGTCTGGCGCGATCGGCGACTTCGACATCTTGTCCAACGACGACGCGTCGATCGGCCGGATTGAGGTCCAAGCCATTCTCTTTGGCAACTCCAACATCGTCGTCGACGGCTTCGCAAGAGAGATCGTGCTCGGTGGCTTCCAGGGCACGGGCAGCATCCTCGTCGGCAATGACGTCCAACTGCTCGAGACCGGTTCGCTGCTGACCAGCGGCACCATCAGTGCCACGCTGCTCCGCCAGCTCACGGTGAACGGCGACCTGGGCGGCGAACTGCCCCAGCTCCCCGGCGAGTTCGTCACCCCGACGCTGCGCCTCTTTGGTACGCAAGGAATCACCGTCCAAGGCTCGATGCGGGCCAATATCAGCGTCGACAACGGCATCCGCGGGGCGCTGTTCGTCAACGGTTCGATCAACAACAGCATGATTCGCTCGGGCCATGACATCCAGAGCCTGACCGCGTTTGACATATCCGGCACCACGATCTCGGCAGCCAACAACATCGGCTCTGTCACCACGACCGGAAACGCGTTCGCTACGACGATCCTGGCCGGTGCCGACCTTGGTCGCGACGCGGCCTTCGGTGGATCCGGGCAGGCCGCCGACTCAACCAACGGCGGCAACATCGGAACCGTCACCATCGGCGGAGACTTCGTGCAGAGTTCGGTCTCTGCTGGTCTGCTTCGCGGGGTCGATGGCTTCCTGGGCACCACCGACGACATCGTGTCCGGCGGCCGATCGAGCATCGGCAGCGTGACCATCGCTGGCAGCCAAGTCGGCTCGAACCGTGGGTCCGAGTCATTCGGCGTGTTCGCGACGGGCACGATCGGTCAAGTCACGGTCGATGGGGCCGCGACGACGCAAGACCGCAACTTTACGGTCACGAGTTTGGCAACCCTGCCCGACGTCGTCAGCGTCGAGGACATCCAGGTCGAATTCGACGGTGGCATCTACGTCGGTCGGGTCTTCTTCAACCAGCCGATGAACGCGCAGGCGCTCAAGGACGGACTGATCATCAGCGAGGTTCGCGACGGCGGACTGGTGAAGATTCGTCTGGACGAAGGCCAGGACTACCTGTTCGAATACGACGCGGCCGAGAACGCAGCGGTCATTACGTTCTTCGATGAGATCACGCGTCGAGACCTGCCGCAGCTTCCCGGCGTGGCCGGTCCTGGGTTGTATCGCTTCGAGCTCGATCCGAACATCGTGCGTGCCCAGAACGCCGCCGCACGGCTGGATGCCGATGGCGACGGTTTTGCCGACGACGATCTGTTCTTCGCCGGCGATGCCTTCGTCGGCGACACCGGCGACAAGATCACGCCCAATACCGTCGTCGTGGACCGCGGCTTCCTCGGCCCGGCCACGGTGGACTTCTACGGCCCCGGGTCGCTCGATACGGCGCTGGACAGCAAGTTCCAGCCCGATGCGCTGCCCGATATCAACACCGAGTTCACGCTGCGTGGCTTCATCGGCGACCATCCCGACACCGATGCTCAGGCGTTCTCGATTGCGAGCGATGTCGATCTGTACAGCATCACGCTCCAGGCCGGCCAGATCCTGCGTCTGGGTCCCAACACCGGCTCTGCGTTCAACACATTCGTCAGCCTGTATGGGCCGGATCAGTCGTTCCAGCTTGGTATCACCGGCCAGAGCACGACCCTGCCCGCCGACGCCAGTCAGTTGCGCGATGGCATCGTGACCTTCGGCAACAACTACCTGATCACTCAGACCGGCACGTTCTTCATCGAAGTGTCCAATTCCGGCACCGGCCTCGCATTCGATCCCGATGCACTCGTGAACATCGAGCCGGCCGCCGGCTTGGTAGGCAGCTACTCGTTTACCGTCGAGGTATTCGACGATGGAGATTCAGGCTTTAGCGCATCGACAAACTCGGGCGATGGTCGCGACTTGATCGAGGCTCCATTCGCGCAGTCGTTCTCGGGGCCGGACGGCCAACTGGGCACGGGCGACGACCGCGCTCAAGTGACCATCGGCGCCTATACCTTCACGCGAAACCCGCAGACCGGCATCATCACGGGTACCGACGACCAAGGCGTCGTGTCAACACGTCTGTCCGATGGCACCAGTGTCATCGAGGTCGCTTCGGCTATCGGTGAAGAGGGCGCCCGCGGTCGACCGGGCAACATCGTGCCCGATGTCGACATCTATCACCTCAACAACCGTCAGGTCATCCAGGCGGGTGACGAGCTTCGCTTTACGGTGAAGCTCTCCGAAACCGGCGCGGACCTGGGCGGCCGTCAGACCGTGGGCACGCTCGAGACGATCGTGCAAGACTTCTCGGGTGCGGTGCAGGTCGGGTTGTTCGAGACGACCAACTCGACGACCGTGTCCGATGGTCAACTCGTGTTCTCTCCCAGCGAGTTCGCGACGGTGTCGGGTTCTGGTGCGGAGATCTTCGCCCAGGACCAGATTCTGGAGTATGGCACCGACGAGAATGGTGACTTCTTCATCGTCGCACAAGCTCCGCGAACGGGCACGTACGCCTTCTACATCCAGGGCGTCTTCAACAGCGATTACTTGGTTGAGATCGAGCGTTCGAGCACGGCACCGTCGGTGCAGGCGTTCGCTGGTCCCGACGGCATCTTTGGCACCTTCGATGATCGCCAGCGTATCAATGAAGGTCGATTCCGTTACACGCTCGACGTCGGCGGCGATGGCACCATCGGCACGGCCGACGATCAGGTCAATGGACAACTGCTCACCAACAGCCAGAACGTGTTCATCGAGTTCAACGGTGGCACGCTCGATTGGCTCCAGGTCGGCGACGTCAACACCGATCTCCTCCCCTTCACCAGTCGGGCCCTTGGCTTCAGCGGCAACATCGACGGCATCCCCGTGGATGCGTTCATCGAGCGGGAGTTGGTCGACAACCTCAACGATATCTATCAGGGCGCCGGCTACGACATCACCTTCTCGAGCAACGCCGCCGACTTCCAGGGCGAGGATTTCTCGACGGTCTTCGTGACCGATTCGAGCGATCCGGTCAACTTCACGTTCTCGGCCGATCCGCTTGCGTTCTTCTTCAACCCATTCCTCTTCGGCATCGGCGACTTCGGACTCGAGTTCGAGGAGATCTTCGGCTACTCCGAGCGTTCCGATCCGTTCAACGCCGACCGCAACGACGAGGCCGTGGTCTTCGTCCCGCAGCTCACGGCTCTTGGATTCAACCCCTCCGAGCCTGAGGTTCGCGACCTGACCGACGCGCTCTCCGCTGCCATCGGTCGCCGTGTGGGCGAGTTGCTCGGCTTGCGGACGACCTTCTCAACGGGTCCGTTGCCAAACGTCGACGTGTTTGCCGCCAACAGCCCCGACAACGTGCCGACCGGAGAGTACATCATCCCAACGTTCGCGCGACCGCTCTCCAGCCGCTTCGATGTGTTGGACGACACGCAGTTCTTCCTTGGCGAGCAAACCTCAGCGTCGCTGCTCGATTCCGTCTTGGCCCGATTCTGAGTCAGGAGTCCGCACGTCTCATTAGCCCATCCCGCCCCGCCGAGCGTTGCCCACTGGGCCGCTCGGCGGTTTTTTTGGGTCGATCGTGAATCAGATACAGCTACCGGCGACAACCGGGACGTGTCATTCGAATCGACGGTGCTACCTCTCCGTCGTCGGGACGACGTCGTGTACGCCGGGCTTCAGATCGCGCAGCAGCGTGGTCGTGCCGTCCCGATCGGGCCAAGTCACCTCGACTGATGCCGCACCTTCGGGACCGACGGCAAACACGAGAGCCAGCGTGCCCTGCTTGCCCTGGTGTCCACCCGGGCCGACGACGTGCGCAACGCGTGTGATTTGCGCTCCGTCCAAAGCGGTGATCGTGCGCACGGAAGTGCCGACTGCGTCACGGTTGATACCAAGTGATGGGTCGCCCTGGAGCCGCAACACGATCGAGGCTCGGTCATCCCTGTCGGCCGATCGATTCTCGAACAATCGGATCCTCGGCGCACGGCCGGCGCGCTGCGCGTTGTTTAGTCTCGTGAAGCTCTGGCCGACAGCGACATCGAGATCGCCGTCGAGATCGAAATCAAGCAGCGCGGGCTGGCCCGCCCCGATGTGGTCGATGCCCGACCAACTCGTGACGTCGACGAGCGAGCCGTCCGCTTGCTGTCGCCAGATGCGCAGTCGCTGGTTATCCGGATAGTCGCTCGAGCACACCAGCACGTCCAGGCGACCGTCCAGGTCCAGGTCGGCCATCGCGCCGTAGATGTCGCCCTGGTTCCAGCTCCGTACGGTTGGGTCGATGGGAGATCGATCAAGGGATAGCTCGTCACGCGCGACAAACAGCGGCCCGGCGAACCCGTCCTCGCGGATCAGCACACGGCTGGGGTCGCTGCTCTCACCCGCCCAGCCGTGGGTGATCTCGGTCAGCAAGACATCGAGTTGTCCGTCGGCATCGAAGTCTCCCACGGCGGCGTCGAAGGTGTTGCCATTGGCGCGAAACGGCGGCTCGTCGTCGCGGTCGAATCTGGGATCGGTCTTGGCCCGCTCCTTGAGCCACTGCGGGTGTCGACCGTGGCGGATGGCGTCGCCGTCGAGCTTCATGCGCTGTGCAACGTCTTGCCACTGGCCGTCTTCGCCGATCGCCCAGAGCCGATTCCATCGGCGTCCATAATTCAGTTCGAGGATCTGCGGCTGCCGTCCCGGCCAGCCATTCCCGAGCAGGTCCGCCACCAGCACGCCATACGTTGGTCGCCCGCCCGCGTCGTCCGTCCGCTCGAACGCCACGTCGTCCACGGGTAGCGACATTCGCTTGAACGTGCCGTCATCTTGCTGCAACAGCACGTCGTTGGCATACGCCTCCAGGCTCTGGCCATACCGCGTATACCACTGCCCGACCACGATATCCAGGCGACCGTTCAGGTCGATGTCGCCGAGCGCCATGGCGGCGGTGGTGCCGGGAGTGGCCGCTTCGATCGGCGTGAATGCGCCAAGTGGCGTGCCGAACGTGCCGTCACCATTGCCCGCGAGCCACGAGAGCGCCCCCGGCTGGCCGTCTGCTAGTGGCTCATAACTGTCGGACTGGGCATCCAGCGATCGCCCCACGATCGCGTCGGCTCGTCCGTCGTTGTCCAGGTCGCCAAAGACGACGACGTCGCCGCGGGCGAGCCGAGGCAGGCCGGTGTCGACGACCTCTTCGAACACGCGTCCGGTTTCGCCCGCCCGATTCATGAAGACTCGCTCGCGTCCGATCACCAGATCGTCATAGCCGTCACCATCGAGGTCGGCTGCGGCAATGTGCGCCGCGGAGATCGGGACGCCATCGTCCTCAAGCCCGAGCTTTGCGGTCGCATCAACGAAGCGAACCTGGCCAACAGCAGCGCCGCACGCGACCGATACGAACGCACCCCCACAGAGGGCACGGAGCCGACTCGCCTGAGGTTTCGTGAACATGCGGCATGGTACGGCGAGCGAGCACGGGCTTGCCCGACTTCAACCCGATAAACACTCGAGGCATGCGCACACGGTGCATTCGGTACATTCACGGGCACGCGATGGCGATGTGCTGGACGGGTGGGTGCGCCGATTCGATGCTCGAGCATGACGAGGCACCGTGCAGGGGCGTGGTCTCGTGGCGGAGGTCTGCGATGCGTCGGCACACGTCCTGTACCACTTGCCGGGGCTTTACGCTCGTGGAGATCCTCATCGTGGTGGTCATCCTGGGCGTGCTTGCGGCAATCGTCGTGCCCCAGGCCGCAAATGCGGCAGGCAATGCCGCCCAGACCGCCTTTGCACGCAACGTCAAGCAATTCAGCAATGCCGCCATGATGCATCGATCCCGCACTGGTTTTTGGATCGGGGACGGGGGATCGGGCCAGCTACCAGATGGTCTCGAGGACTTCGTCGACGAAGAGTACTGGGAGAACGGCACGCCAATCGATGGCTCGTGGGATAGCGAGTCGAGGCCCGATTATGACTTCACGCTAGGCATCGGTGTGCACTTCCAGGACGCCGAGGGACAGAAGGACGAGGCATACATGGCCGTGGTCGACTCGATCCTCGATGACGGCGACCTGACGACCGGCGGCTTCCAGCAGGTTGCCAGCGATCGGTTCTACTTCATCGTCGAGAACTGAGCCCCAACACCTCGATCCACCCGCCAATCGCTCGCTTGGGCGGGCGCGCACGGGAGCGACCGATCGGTGTGAACACCGATCGGCCGTCCCGCTCTCCCTCAGAATCGTGGCGTAGCCGGCCTTCGGCCACGCGATACTCGCTTCCGCCGTGCGAGACGTTCGCGCGGTGGTATAGCTGATGCTCTCTCTTATACATCAGAGCGAAATCGGCGCGAGCCGATCACATCGAGTTCAGGATTTTTTTTGGCGTTCCTGACGCGGTTGGTGTCTACCAGACCGTGACAGCCTCGCGCTGAAAGGGATAGATGGATCCCAACTCGAGGATGCCCGTCAGCTCGTCCAGGGCGGCCTTGGATTCCTCCAGCAACTCCGGGTCGGCTAGATCAGCCGGCGTGAGGGTCTCGCGATAGTGACGCTCGATCCACCCCTCGAGTTGGGCGACCAGTCCATCATCGAGCAGGGTCTTGGGCGCGACCCCGTTCAGATCCTCGGGCCCCAGGACGACTCGGAGCCGCAGGCAGGCCGGGCCGCCACCGTTTTGCATGCTCTGCCGCACGTCGACGTACTCAACACGGGAGATGGGGTTGCCCTTGTCCGAAACGATGCCATCGACGGCCGAGACGATCGCGGGTTCCTGCTCGCAGTCGGTTGGCGCGATCAGCGCCATCGTTCCGTCTGGCAGTGTGACGAGCTGACTGTTGAACAGGTACCGCTTGACGGCCAACTCGAGCGGTACCTGGTCCTGGGCGATCTCTAGGGGGATCAGCTCGAATCCCAACGCCTGGCAGGCGTTGGCGAGGTCCGATAAGACTCGCTCTCGATCAGCGAACGCGAGTGCGTGGGCAAGCAGTACCGGGCCGTTGCCCACCGCGATCACGTCGTTGTGGAACACGCCCGCGTCGATGGCATCAGGGTTCTGCTGGGCAAACACGACTCGAGACGGATCAAGCTGGTGCAGCCTGGCTATCGCCCGGCAGGACTCGAGCGTCTGCCTGGCAGGGAATCGCCGTGGCAGGCGCATAGAACGCTCGCCGGAACCCAGCCGTCCGTACACGAAGAGCTCGATCCCTGCTTCGCCGTGAGATCGCGTAAGGCGGGTGTGGTTGGCGGCGCCCTCATCGGCAAAGTCGGGCGTCGCAGGCAAGGCGTCATGGACGGCGAACCTCGATTCTTCGTGGAACACCGCCCGAAGCGTGCGCGTGGTCTGCCGGTGTTCGATCGACCGGTGGGCGTTGCTGACGAGATTGGCGGTCGTCAGGTGCACGCGGCTGTCGCCGGTGTCGGCGGCCGGTGAAACAGTCGCGGCGTTGGCTGCCCACATGCTGCTCGCACTGCATGCCGTCGCCAGCAGCCTGGGTGCTTCGCGGGCGGCCGCTGCGATGATGGAAGCGTCGTCAGCCCCGGGCACGCCGATAGCTCGCAAGAAGTCCACGTCGGGCCTGAGCTGCGGTGGCAAGACACCCTGGGTGATGCCAAGCGACCGCAGGCGGTCCATCTTGCGCAGGCCCTGCAGGGCCGCCTGCCGGGGGTAGGCCACCAGCCCCGCGTGCTCGGTGCTCAGCAGGTTGCCCTGGGCCAGGCCGGCGTAGTTGTGGGTCAGCCCGACGAGGCTGTCATAGTTCGCTTCAGTGGCGCTGGTGGTCACGCCGGTGGTCGCGCCGGTGGGGGCGGGTGTTGCCATCGGGCATTGTTGGACCGGTAGGCCGCACGCGCTGGGCATCGAGCCATGAACCCGATTCGGTGCCGGAAGATCCAAACTTGGGGCATCGTCACTTGGCGGCCACCGGCAACGGACCTATCCTCAGGCCGAGGCCCTATCGTCTAGTGGTTTAGGACTCCGCCCTTTCACGGCGGCAACACGGGTTCGAATCCCGTTGGGGTCATTGCCTCACACCCGTTGCAGCAAGACCAAGCTCCGGGTTCGGGTTGGTACCCCGCACGTTGGTACCTCACACGTTCGTACCCCACATCATGCTCCCAGGCCCATTGTCACGAACCGTTCACGCGCGGTAGTTACGCTCTCTTTGCATTGAGGCACTGGCATCTGCTTCGCCGCGTAGGCACGGCAGAGCCAGAAAGGGAGTTTTGACCATGATGAGCATGAGGTTCTTGAGCACGAATATTCCAGCAGTCTTGGCCGTCACGGGCTTGGCTATTTCGTCGACCACCGCGCACGCCCTGCAGAGCCAGAATCGTGACACGCAGGCCTCTGCGGCGTCGAAGTCGACGCAGGAGTCGCAGCACCGCACCTACGTGTTTCGCTCAGCGGCAGAACTGTTGGACCAAACGCTGAAGAACCAGCAAGGCGAAGAACTCGCCAGCATCGATGATTTCATTATCGATCGAGGTACGGGACGCATCGCGTCGATCGTCATCCAGGAGGGAGGCTTCCTGGGATTCGGTGGCTCGCACGTTGCCATCCCCATGAAGGCGATGACCATTGATCCGACCGATGGGTCGATGTCACTCAACGTTGCCCCCGATCTACTCGAGGATGGCGAGATGACCCTGCCGAACGGCTGGCAGCGACTCGATGACGATTGGCAAGATGAGCTGCATGAGATCGCCCCGACGGATCGATCGAGGCGCCAGCAGCTTCAAGCTGTCGATCCTGAGACCAAGATCCAGCGAATCAGGGGCACCGTTGTCGAGGTCGAAAGAGTTGACATCGGCGAAACGCGCCATCTGCTGGCCGTGTGGGTGGCGGAGAAGGATTCGGACAATCAGGGCGATAAGTCCGACCGAATGGGCCGACGTGACAAGGGGCAACGGGTCGTACTGGGGCCGGCTTGGTACGCGGTCGGGCGCTCGGAGGGGCCGGTGCGCGGGCAGATGATCGAAGTCCGAGCCTTCGAGGGCCACGGCGACATGATGCACGCCAAGTCGGCTCGATTCGACGGCAATGAGGTTCAATATCGCAGCGACAAGCTGGAGCCGAAGTGGACCGATCGATCGATGCGATCCGACAGCCGACGCACGCCCGGGCAATATGCTCTGCTGTCGCAGATCATGGACGACGATGTCCGCTGGGGTCGCTCGGACGAGAAGGTCGGGGAGATCGACGATGCACTGATCGAGATGACCCGCGGCCACGTTGCGGCCCTGATGGTGTCGCCCAACGGCAACTGGTGGGGGCAGGACAAGGGGCCTCGCGCCTTGCCGTTCGACGTCGCCCGGCTCGGCGAGGAGCACATTACGCTCGATGCCTCGCGGGAGATGATGGGCGGCGCATGGATCGTCCCCGAAGACCTCTCGGACGCCAGTGAGTCGGAGATCCGGCGCCATGTGTTCGAGGTGTTCGAGGTACGCAATCCGCAGTACGACTCGGCATACCGCCGTTAAACGCCGTCCTTAAACGTGTGCGGTGATCGGCACAGCCGCTGCCGCCGGGTGTCGATATCTGTCGTTTAGTCACGGTGTGGGACCGAAAACATCGATCCCACACCGTTTCCTATTGGTTTGCGAAGACAAAGCCAGCCGGCCGACGATAGACTATAGATACTGAAGTGTGCCGCGTGCGGAGGGTGACACGAGCCGATGAACGACTGGATCGATGCCGAGGCCCATGTTGAACGGGCGCACGATCTGTATGAGGCCGGCCGGTGGGCCGAGGCCGCCGCTGCGCTCCGCGAAGCCATTGCGCTGAATCCGTATCAGCCAGACTGGTTGTTCAACCTCGGTGTTGCGCTTGAAGCCGACGGTCGATACGAGGAGGCCGCCTCGGCCTTCGGCGAGAGCTATCGCCTCCGCTCCCCGGACTTCAATGCGGCTATGGCCGCCGGCGTGAACCTGGTTCGAGCCGGTCAGACGCGCGAGGCGTTGGCGTGGTTCGACAAGGCCGAATCTGCCGAGCCCGGCGAGGTCTATCCCGCGATCGCGAGGATCGAGGCCCACACTCAGTTGGGCGAGCACGACGAGGCCGAACTGTCCTTTTACATGCTCCAGCAGCGTAAGCCTGATTGCGGGGAGGCGTACTCGGCGATCGCCGCCAGCCTGCTTGCACGGGGGCTGCACGACAGGGCCGTCTGGTGCCTCCGCGAGGCGGCCCGGCTCGATCCGGAGTTGCCGGGAGTGCAAGCTCGGCTCGCTGAGGCCTATTGGCAGACCGGTCGCCACGAGCGGGCCCGCCAGCTCTTCCTCATCGAACTGCGTGAAGATCCCGGTGACGTGGGCGTGCTGATGAATCTCGGGCGGCTGCTGGTCGAGATGCGGCGGCTCGACGAGGCACGCGAGAAGTTTTCCCGCGTCCTCGAACTCGAGCCCGATCATGCCGAGGCCCACGCCGAACTGGGCTTCTTGCACGAGAAGCGAGGCGATGCCGCCAAGGCCGTCGTGCATCTCGACGTTGCACGCCGGCTCCAGCCAGACAACGGCGAAGTCACCCGTCGCCTGGCCCGCCTGCTGTTGGGCTCGTCCAAGGCCGAAGACCGCCAGCGGACCATTGAGTTGCTCGAGGCCGAGGTGGAACGGCTGCACAGGGCCGCTGAACGCGAGGGCTCCGACGAGTTCAATGTTGACCCCGGTGCGCTTGCTGAGTTGGGCGAGTTGCTGATCGACGCCGGGGCGCAAGCACAGGCCATCCGCGTGCTCAACCGTGCCGTCCGCCTTCGACCCAACGAGCCACGCTTGTGGCACTGGTTGGGCCTGGCTCACTTCCATGCCGGCGACCGAGCTTCGGGCATCGAGGCTACGCGAGAGGCCGTTCGGCTAGACCCACGCTTCGTTCCGGCGATGCACAACATCGCCCTCGCCCTGCTCCGAGAAGGCCAATGGTCTCGGGCTCGGTACTGGCTCAAGCAGGGCATTTCGGTCGATCCCGAGGACGCCTCGCTGCGACGCCTGGACGTGCAACTCAAGCTGCACCGCCTTGGCTGGAGCCTGCGTTGGATTGCGTCGGTCTGGCTCCTGCGACGTCGCCCGACCCTCAAGGTCTAGCCCGCGGCCGGCACGAGTGCGATGCGCTCGATGCCTTCGAGCGCGCGATCCACATCCTCAAGCGAGTTGAACGGGCCAAAGCTCAGCCGGACCGTCCCGCCCAGATCGATCGTGCCCATCGCCGCGTGTGCACGTGGTGCACAGTGCAACCCGGCTCGCACCAACACCCCGTGCTCACGCTCCAGTCGCTCGGCGGCCTCGGTGGGGTCTAGATCGTCGAAGACCAGGCTGAATACCGCCACGCGCCGATGCGGGGCCGCGGGCCCCACGAGCCGCACGCCCGAGATGCGGCCTAGGCCGGCCATGAAGCGGCTGATGATGCTTAACTCGTGCTCGCGTAGCGATGCAACGCCTTGGTCGAGGATGAACCGCACGCCTTCGATCAGGCCGGCGATGCCCAAGGTGTTGTGCGAGCCGGGCTCGAATTTGTCGGGCAGGTCGGTTGGCTGGGTGTCCGACTCGCTTCGCGAGCCGGTGCCGCCTTCGCGTAGCGGATCGAGTTGGCTCTCCATTCCAGAGGCGATGGCCAGCCCACCCGTCCCCAGCGGGCCGAGCAAGCCCTTGTGCCCTGGAAATGCGAGCAGGTCGATGCCGTCGGATTGCATGTCGATCGGCAAATGGCCGGCGCTCTGGGCTGCGTCGACAAGCAGCGGAACGCCGCGCGCCTTGCATAGCGCGCCAACCTCGGCCACGGGCTGGATGACACCTGTCGCGTTGCTGGCGTGCACGAGGGCGACGAGCACGGTGTCGGGCGTGATGGCGGCCTCGACCGCGGAAGGATGCGCCGTGCCGTTGCCGTCGACTGGTACGCACGTCCAGCGGAATTGGCCGGGCAGCATCGATGCCAGGGCGTTCAGCGGCCGCAGCACCGAGTTGTGGTCCATGGCGGTGCTGACGACGTGCAGGCGTGCATCCGGGTCGCGACGCAACCTCGAGAACACGAGCCCCTTGATGGCCAGGTTCAGCGCATCGCTCGTGTTGAGCGTAAAGACGACGCCGTCGGGGTGCTCAGCATTGAGCAGTCGGGCAATCAGCCGGCGGCACTCACCGAGTACAGCCGCTCCCTGGCGGGCTTCGGCATAGCTTCCACGGCCCGGCGAGGCCCCAATTCGCTGGCCATATCGCAGCATGGCCTCGTACACGCCCGGAGCCTTGGGAAAGCTCGTGGCCGCATGGTCCAGGTACAACCGGTCGGAGTCGGTTTCGAACATCGCTGCAGTGTATTGCGGCGTGTCACGAGCCGTGAGGGACGAAATGCAGGCCGGCACACTGGCGGCGAATCGAGTGGCCTGATGAGGGTAATCGAGAAGCCGATCGCGGAAAAACTCGCGGCAACTCGTGACCGTACGCCGCGGTTTTGACGAGCATACGCTATTTCGATGACACGAGACACTCGCCAACGCCGGGCCATCCGGTCGGTCTTCTCCGATGCCGACGGCCCACTCGGCCCGCAGGAAGTCCTCGATCGAGCCCAGCAGAATGTCCCAGGAATCGGGCTGGCTACGGTCTATCGGACGATCAAGCTCATGCTCGAGGACCAAGAGCTCAACGCCGTCGAGCTTCCCGGCGAGCCGGCCCGATACGAGCCTTTTGAGCGCAACCAGCACCATCACCACTACTTCAAGTGCGACAATTGCAGTCGAGTCTACGAGATCCAAGGCTGCGTCAGCGACCCGTCCAGTATCGCACCAAACGGCTTTCAGGTCTCGCGGCACGAGATCGTGCTGTATGGCACCTGTGCAAACTGCAACTGATGCACCTCCGCAGGCGTTGCTTTATCTTGCCCGCTGCGGTCTTGCTAGCCGCTGCGACGTGCCCTGTTGGCTGCACAGCATTAGGACTTGCGCCGATCGCTTCGGTTGCAAACTTCGGCTATGCGGCATGGAGCGGCTCGCGGCTTCGCTTCGTTGAAGACGCGTCGTTCGATCCGGTCACCCAGGCCGCCGAGCGGGCGCTGATCGGGCTCGATCTCGGCGTGGAGCTGACGTCGGAGATCCGTAGCAAGGGCATCGTGCGCACTCGGGTGTACCAGATCCGTAGCGAGCGAGGCGACCTGGCGATCCTGAGACTCAAACGGCTCTCGCCCATGATGACCGATCTCACGCTCGACGTGGGCATCGGCGGGAATCGTCCGGCGGCCGAGATCATCGCCGATCACATCCGCTGGTACGTTGACGGCGACACCATCCGAGCTGCT
>JGI12109J20283_10409632_pt1 | contig 20420 bp, 16 predicted proteins | sample ElkSlonscriptome_12_FD_20283 | JGI IMG/M metagenome (IMG submission 20283)
GCCCGGCCCTGCGCGCAAAAGGCGTCGCCCCGATCCGCCTCGCCACCCCCACCACCGACGCCGCGCGGCTTCCCGCCGTAATCGAGGGGAGCGAGGGCTTCCTCTACTATGTGAGCGTGGCAGGGATCACCGGCAAGCAGCAAGCCGCTCTCGACAGCATCGAAGCCAATGTCGCAGCGATCAAGCAATCGAGTGATCTGCCCGTCGCGGTCGGCTTCGGAGTGCGCACGCCAGAGCAGGCGGGCGCGATTGCAGCCGTGGCCGATGGCGTCGTCGTGGGCTCGGCCTTCATCGACCTTGTAGCCCAGTATGGCGAAGAAGCGCCCGATAGGCTAAGGCAGCTAACCGAGGGGATGGTCGCTGCGATGAAAGCGGCCCGCATGAAGGGAGCGAACGCATGAGCTGGTTCAACCGCGTGCGCAACTCGCTGGGTTTTGGCGATGAGAAGAAGAGCACAGAGAAGGATCTGTGGATCAAGTGCTCGAACTGCCATGATATGCTCTTCGCCACGGAATACGAAGAGAATGACCGGGTGTGCCCGCGTTGTGATCACCACGGGCGGATCGGTGCCGATGCGCGGCTGGCCATGCTGCTGGATGAGGGGTTTGAACTGCTGCCTCAGCCCAAGGTCACCGAAGATCCACTCAAGTTTCGCGATAGCAAGAAGTACCCCGAAAGGCTGAAAGCGGCGCGCGCCAAGAACCCGCATGACGATGCCTTCGTCGCCGCTTCGGGCTCGATTGACGGGCACAATGCGGTTGTCGGCGTGCAGGACTTCGGCTTCATGGGCGGCTCCATGGGCATGGCGGTGGGCACGGCCTTCTGCGCTGCGGCGGAGCGGGCCTTGCGCCGCAAATGCGCGCTGATCGTGGTGACAGCGGCTGGCGGGGCGCGGATGCAGGAAGGGATCCTCAGCCTGATGCAGATGCCGCGCGCCACCGTTATGACGCGCAAACTGAAAGCGAAGGGCCTGCCCTACATCGTTGTGCTCACCGATCCGACCACGGGCGGCGTCACCGCCAGCTATGCCATGCTCGGCGATCTGCACATCGCAGAGCCCGGCGCGCTCATCGGCTTTGCCGGACAACGCGTGATCCAGGACACGATCCGCGAGCAATTGCCCGAAGGCTTCCAGCGCGCGGAGTATCTCTACAAGCACGGCATGGTCGATATGGTTGTCCACCGCCGCGATATGAAAGCGACTTTGGCGCAGGTGCTGGGCTACCTCCAGCCACGCGAAGCGGCCTGACCTTGCCATGGTCGATATGGGCCGCTCCGATGATGCACGTGTGCAGGCCCAGCTTGATCGCCTCGCCAAGTTAAGCGTACCGCAAGGACGCTTCGGGCTCGAGACGATCACTGCGCTGATGGCGCGGCTGGGCAATCCCCATAGGGCGCTGCCGCCCGTCTTCCACGTCGCCGGCACCAACGGCAAGGGATCGGTCTGCGCCTTTTTGCGCGCCATTCTGGAAGCCGACGGCAAAAGCGTCCACGTCACCACTTCGCCCCATCTTGTGCGCTATAATGAACGGATCAGGATTGCCGGTGAGCTTATCGGGGATGATGCGCTCGCGGACCTGCTTGAAGAGGTGCTGGACACTGGCGGAGATCTGGGCCCCAGCTTTTTCGAGGTGACGATTGCTGCCGCCTTCCTCGCCTTTTCGCGCAACCCGGCTGATGCCTGCGTGGTCGAGGTCGGCCTTGGCGGTCGGTTCGATGCGACTAATGTGCTGGAGCCTTCAGCCGTGGCTGCGAGCGGGATCGCGGCGCTGGGGCTTGATCATGAGCGCTTCCTGCTCGCCCCCGAGGCGGGCGTTCCGCAAAAGCCGATGGCGCGCATCGCGTTCGAAAAGGCAGGCATCGCCAAACGGCGCGTGCCGCTGGTGGCGCTCGATCAGGTGCCGGAGGCGACCAGCCAGATCATTGTCCGTGCTGAAAGCGTTGGATCGCAGCTTGCCCTAAGGGGCGATAGTTGGTCGAACAAGTTCAAGTTGCAAGAGCCGGAAAACCGCCACATCTACCGCGATCAGTTCGGCGAACTGCACCTGCCCATGCCTTCGCTCAACGGACCGCATCAGGTGCGTAATGCCGGCCTCGCAATCGCCATGCTGCGCCATCAGGACGAGCTTGCGGTAAGCGAAAAAGCGATTGCTGAAGGTCTTACCAAGGTCGATTGGCCCGGCCGCTGCCAGCCGCTCGCCAAAGGGCCGCTGCGCGGCGCGCGCGAGGTGTGGATTGATGGCGGCCACAATGCCAGCGCGGGCGAGGCGATGGCGGAATTCTGGGCCGAGGACCGCATCCATCTGATCATCGGAATGATGGCGAACAAGGATCCAGAAGCCATCGTTGGACCATTGCGCAAATGGTGCAAATCGATCACTGCGGTGCCGGTCCCCGGACACGAGGACCACCCGCCATGCGCCTTTGGCGACGATGTGAAAGCCGCACCCGATCTCACGTCTGCAATGAAGAGCATTGCGGGTGACAATTGCCCCGTCTTCATCGCTGGTTCGCTCTACCTTGTGGGCGAAGCGCTGCGATTGAACAACCAGGTCCCCAGATGAAATGCGGGACACGGCGCTGAGTGAAAGCGCCTATCGGGCAGGCTGGGCTTCGGGCGCGACGACACCGGAAGCCTCGCCCATCCGCACCTGTCTGATCCATTCAAACGCAACCAGAACAACAGCGACAAGGCCGATAATGGTCGTCAGCACGAACACATCGACATAGCCCTGATCCTCGATCATCTCGCCTAGCGCTCCGCGCCCTAGCGTGCCCACCAGCATGGTGAGCGAGGAAAGCAGCGCATACTGGACCGCGCTGAACTTCTTGTTCACGATCGAGGAAAGGTAGGCCACGAAGGCAGCCCCGGCGATGCCCACGGCAAGGTTTTCGAACATGATGGTGAAAGCCAGCTTGGCGATTCCCTCTGATGGCGGGGCGGTGACAAACAGGAATGAAAACAGCCCGGTCAGCAGATCAATCAGCGCGGTAAAGCCGATCGCATCGCTCGCCGCTTGCATCAGCTCACCGCCCATCGCCAGCTCAGCATACAGCAGGTTGGTGAGCGCTGCGAGCAGTGCGCCTATGGTCAGGGTAAGCATCCGCCCGAGCAACGAAAGCATGATGCCGCCGATTGCAAGGCCAGCGATGATCGCGAACACGCCAAACATCTTGGAGGCGAAAGCGACATCCTCATTGGTGTAATTCAATTCGCCGAGATAGAACGGATAGGCAAAACTGCCCCAGATCGCGTCGCAAATCCGGTAGGTGAGCACGAGGCTGAAGATCAACACAAGGCTCCATCCCATGCGCCCGACAAACTCGATCAGCGGCACGAGCAAGGCGCGATAGAGGTGGTCATATACCGGACTGCTGCGCACGACCGTTTCGTCTTCACGGATGACCAGCGCCGGATCGTTCTTGCGCTGGTCCAGGACCGCCGCGATCAGCGAGGGCAAGACAACCGTCGCCAGGATAATGATCGGGCCCATATTGCGGGTGAATTGCGTTGGATTGGGGCGGCCCGATTCCTCCAGCGGGAACATGCCGAGCAGCCAGTTGAAATCAAAGTAGAATGGAAATTCCATCACCGGCAAAAACATCGGCACAAAGCCGCCCAGAACGCGGACCATAAAGATCCCGAGGATCAGCAGGGTCCAGCCCCATAGCGCCAGCACCCAGCTTAGATACTTGTTGCGCGCATCCGAACGGATTTCACCGGGCGCATAAAGCTCGGCGAGGTCGTCGGTCGCAAGGCCTGTTACAGCATCGACGCTGTGCGCTGAATCCGCGTCTGGCGCGAACAGACCGAGGAAACCGATGGCGAGCAGGATCGCCCCCATCACCATATAAGTTTCTGGCCAACCAATGCTGGCTGCGATGATAAGCCCGAATGCACCGCCGACGAGCGCCGCGAGCCGGTAACCCATCTGGTAGACCGCTGAGAGAATATCGAGCGTCGCCGTTTCATCGGCGACATCAATGCGCCACGCATTGATCGCAATATCCTGTGTTGCGCTGGCCAAAGCGCCGATCCCTGCGAGCAACGAAAACCATCCCAGTTGGGTTCTGGGCTCAAGCACGCTCAGTGTCACAAGGATGATGCCCAGGATCAATTGCATCGGGACAATCCACTGCTTGCGTTTGCCAAGCATCGCGAAGCCCGGAATGTTCAGCTTGTCCACCAGCGGCGACCAGATAAACTGAAAGGCATAAGCGAGCCCGATCAGCGAGAAGACGCCCATCGTCTCCAGATTGACCTCAGCCTCGCTCAACCAGGCATAGAGCGTGCCAAGAAAAAGCGCGTAGGGCAGACCGCTGGCAAAGCCGAAAATCGTCATGTAGCCGGTCTTCACCTGCCCCATCGAGCGGAGGATTTGCACAAAGCCCGGCTTAGCTGGGCTGACCGTGTCTGACGCTTCGCTCATTTAAATCCCTTCCGCTCTCGCGCTCAACGTGGCAACACTAGGCGCGGATGAGAGGAATAGAAACGCTGCCATGAACGCGTCCACAACACAATTGCCCGCCACCCCTGCTGTTTTGCAGCCCACGCCCGGCCAGCTGCGCCTCGCTGAGCGGGTCCGCGATGCCGAGATCCGACGGGTCGATGCGATCACCCATGTCCCCGCACAACACTATACCGATCCTGCGCATTTCGCGCGCGAGAGAGCGGGGCTGTTTGACAAGCTCCCACAAGTCATCGCGCCAAGCGCTCTGCTGCCCGAACCCGGTATGGCGGTACCACACGACGATACCGGGCGCCCGTTGCTGATTACGCGCGACAAGCAAGGGCAGGCGCGCGTTTTCCTCAATGTCTGCCAGCATCGCGGCACCCGGCTGGTTGAAGGCACAGACGCGCAATGCGCCGCGCGGCTGGTGTGCCCCTATCACGCATGGACTTACGGGCTGGACGGGCGGCTGCTCGCCCTCCCCCGGCCCGAGACTTTTCCTATGCTTGACAAATCGGACCATGCCTTGCGCGAGTTGCCTTCATGCGAGGCAGGCGGGCTGATCTGGTTTGCGCAAGCGGAAGGCGCCGACTTTGCCCTTGCCCGCCAGCTGGGTGAGGATTTCAGAGCTTTGGGTATGCCCGAGGCGCATCTGTTTCGCCGCAAGACGCACCGTGTTGCAGGCAATTGGAAGCTCATCATGGATGCCTTCCTTGAAAGCTATCACGTCACCCGCCTGCATGCGAACACGATCGGGCCATTCTTCAAGGACGGAGTGACAGCGGGCGACGAGCTAGGCCCGCATATGCGCTCTGCCGTGGGGCGCGCGGAAGAGATGGAAGGCGTGGACCTCACCGATATGGCCGCGCTCAGGCGGTGCGTGACCTTTGCCTATCAGCTTTTCCCTGCAACCGTGATTGTGCCCAGCCCCGATTATGTAAACGTGATGGTGCTTATGCCGCAGGCGCACAATCTCACGCTGGTTGAAGACTTCATGCTCATCCCCGAAGCCCCCGCGACAGAAAAAGCGCGCGATCACTGGGAGCGCAGCTGGGCGCTGCTTGATGGCGGGGTATTTGCGTCCGAGGATTTCCGCGCCGCCGAGCTTGGTCAACAGGGCCTTGAAAGCGGCGCGATCGAGCAACTGACGCTGGGCACACTTGAAGGCGGGGTAGCCCGCTTCAACGCGATTGTTGCCGAGGCGCTCGCAAGCGCCTAGGCGCGTTGGCGAAATGCCAACCAAACCACCCCGCAAGAATAATCGCCCCGATGATGCGAAGTCTGGTCCACGACCAGAGGGGGAGCGCATCGCCAAGCTGCTCGCGCGCGCCGGGATTGCCAGCCGGCGCGAGATTGAACGCATGATCGCAGACAAGCGGATAACGCTGAACGGCAAGCCGGTAGAAACGCCCGCCACCTTTCTTCAAAGCTTAGACGGTATCAGCGTTGACGGAAAACCCGTCGGCGCGGTTGAAGAAACAGCTCTTTTTGCGTTCCACAAGCCCACCGGGCTGATCACAGCAGAGCACGATCCCGCCGGACGACCCACGATCTACACCGCTTTGCGCAACGCCTTGCCCAAGGGCACGCCGCGCATGATGCCGATCGGGCGGCTCGACCTGAACACCGAAGGATTGCTGCTGCTGACCAATGATGGCGGGCTTAAGCGCCAGATGGAGCTACCCGCCTCAGGCGTGCCGCGCACCTACCGCGCCCGCGCTTTTGGAGAGGTTTCGCAAAGCCAGCTTGAAGCGCTGAGCGAAGGGGTTGAGATCGAAGGCGTGCGCTACGGATCGATCGACGCCAATCTCGAACACGGATCTTCTGGCAAGAACAACTGGATCGAGATGACGATCACCGAAGGCAAGAACCGCGAGGTGCGCCGAGTGCTCGAATATCTGGGATTGAAGGTAAACCGGCTGATCCGCACCGCTTACGGCCCGTTCCTGCTCGGCGATCTGCCGCGCGGGCAGGCCGCGATGATCCGCAAGGGCGATCTTGCGCGCTTTCAAAGCCAGCTCAAGCGGGGCTATGGCGCATGAGGATTATTGCAGGTGAATGGCGCGGCCGGCGGCTGACTGCACCCAAGGGCGATGCAACCCGCCCCACAGCAGACCGCACCCGTGAGACGCTGTTCTCGATGCTCACAAGCAGGCTCGGTTCGTTTGAGGGCCTTAGCGTTGCAGACCTGTTCGCAGGATCGGGCGCGCTGGGGCTGGAAGCTCTGTCACGCGGCGCTCAATCATGCCTGTTTGTGGAGCACGATCGCGCGGCACTCGATGCGATCCGCGCCAATGTGACGGCCTTGGAAGCGCAGCCGCGCGTAAAGCTGGAAGCTGCATCGGTGATGACGCTGCGCGCCGCAAGCGCACCTGTTGACCTGATTCTCGCCGACCCGCCCTATGACACCAACGCAGGCGAAGTGGCATTGGATCGCCTGCTGCGCCTTGGCTGGATTGGCGAGGCGACATGGATCGCGCTGGAAACCCATTTGACCAGAGACATTGAGATCAAGGGGCTCAGAAACGAGGCGGAACGGCGCGTTGGCAAAGCCAAGCTGACATTGCTACGCCGCGAATAGGGCTGTGGTGAAGCCCCGTGCGGCGCATTGAGGTCTGCCGGGTTTACTGTCACGGTGGCACGCCTTGGGCGGTGCTTGCCCGATTTGCTTTCGTTCTTTATATGTTCCATATCACGTTATGACTTCACCCCCACCTCTACCCGCCGACAACACGCCAAGCGGCGAGAATGTCCCGGCCTATGCCGCGCGGCTGAACCCGCCCCAGCGTGAAGCTGTGCTGACGACTCAGGGCCCGGTGCTGATGCTCGCAGGGGCTGGAACGGGCAAAACGGCCGCTCTCACAGCGCGGCTTGCGCATCTGGTGGCAATGAGGCTGGCGTATCCCAGCCAGATCCTGTGCGTCACCTTCACCAACAAGGCCGCACGCGAAATGCGCGAGCGAGTCGGCGCGCATCTCGGGCCGGGAAGTGAAGGCATACCCTGGCTTGGTACCTTCCATTCCATCTGCGCCAAAATGCTGCGCCGCCATGCCGAACTCGTCGGGCTTGAAAGCAATTACACGATTATCGACACAGATGATCAATTGCGGCTTTTGAAACAGCTGATCAGCGATAGCGATCTCGATGAAAAACGCTGGCCCGCGCGCCAACTTGCCGGGTTGATTGATCGCTGGAAAAACCGGGGCCTTAATCCCGGCGATCTGGATGAGCTGGAAAACGAGGCTTACGCCAATGGCCGTGGCCGCGAATTCTACGGCGCCTATCAGGATCGGCTGAAAGCCCTCAATGCGTGCGATTTCGGCGATCTGATGCTGCACGTGCTCAACATCTTTCGCGCGCATAATGATGTGCTCGAAGGCTATCAGCGCCGCTTTCGCTATATTCTGGTGGACGAATATCAGGACACCAATGCTGTTCAGTATCTGTGGCTCAGGCTGCTTGCACAGGCGCACAAGAATATTTGCGTCGTGGGCGATGATGATCAGTCGATCTATTCATGGCGCGGCGCCGAGGTTGCTAACATTCTGCGATTTGAAAAGGATTTTCCCGGCGCCGCCGTTATCCGGCTGGAACAGAATTACCGCTCCACTCCGCATATTCTCAGCGCTGCCTCGGGCCTCATCCGCGCAAATTCACAGCGCCACGAGAAAACGCTGTGGACCGAGGCAAATGGCGGCGACAAGGTGCGGGTTGTTGGCGTGTGGGACGCGCCAGAGGAAGCGCGCCGCGTGGGTGAGGAGATTGAGCGGCTTGAAGGCGAAGGAGCCCCGCTCGATCAGGTCGCCATTCTGGTGCGCGCACAATACCAGACCCGCGAGTTTGAAGACCGCTTTATCCAGATCGGCGTGAATTACCGGATCATTGGCGGCTTTCGCTTTTACGAACGCGCCGAGATCCGCGATGCGCTTGCCTATCTGCGCGTAATTGCCCAACCGCAGGATGATCTCGCGTTTGAGCGGATATACAACCAGCCCAAACGCGGCCTTGGTGCAAAGACGCTGGAAAAGATGCACCAACACGCGCGGCGCGTAGGGCTTCCCCTCGCCGCAGCCTCGCTTGAGCTTGCGGATAGCGATGAATTGCCCAAGCGCGCGGCCAACACAATCGGCACATTGCTGCGCCAGTTCCTCGCCTGGCGCGAGGCGGCCGAGACGCTGACACCAGCTGACTTGATGCGCCTTGTGCTCGATGAAAGCGGCTACAGCGACATGCTCGCGCAGGATCGCTCGGCTGAAAGCGCTGGGCGGGCGGAAAACCTCTCCGAACTGGCCCGCGCTATGGAAGAGTATGAAACGCTGGGCGATTTTCTCGAACACGTCTCCCTCGTCATGGACACAGACGGGCGCGAGGACGAGGAAATGGTCACCATCATGACAATCCACGCCGCCAAAGGGCTGGAATTTGACAACGTCTTTTGCGTGGGCTGGGAAGAAGGCGTCTTTCCGTCGCAGCGCGCCATCGATGAAGGCGGGCTGGCCAGCCTCGAAGAAGAACGGCGCCTCGCTTATGTCGCGATCACCCGCGCGCGGCGGCGGTGCCAGATATTCCATGCGGCAAACCGGCGCATTTACGGCCAGTGGACAAGCTCAATTCCCAGCCGCTTTATCGAGGAATTGCCCGAAGAGCATATCGAGCAGGAAACGACCATGACGGGCGGCGCTTCGCTGTGGCGCGCCAACTGGTCGGAAAACGAAGATCCGTTTGCCCACGTCGCACGCGACCGCCCCGACCGCGCGCAGGCCCGCGGCCCGGGTTGGCAGCGCGCCATCGCAACAGGCTACGAAACCAAGCAGAAACGCCTCGCGGATACCGGCCGCTCTGCCGCCAGTTTCGCAGCCCACCCGCGCGCCGACATCCGCATCGGCGCGATGGTCAGCCACGCCAAATTCGGCACTGGCTGCGTGATCGATCAGGAAGGCAACAAGCTGGAAATCGAATTTGAAGATCACGGCACCAAGCGGGTGATCGACAGCTTCGTGACCGTGGTGGACTAGGTCGGGTTCACACCGCGACAGCCGTCCAGACCGCCAGAAAGAACAACAAACCACCAATCGCGCCGAAGGCATGCCAGACCGGATAGCGATAGGGCATCAGCTTGCGGCGGTAAAACAGTGTGCCCATCGTGTAGAACAGCGCCCCTGCACCCACGCAGTACGTCGTGGCTGGGGGAAGCTGAGCCCAGAAATCAGGCAATGCGATCGCCGAAAAAGCGCCTAGCCCCAGATAGGACGCCAGCGACCAGCGCGAGTCCCCGTTGTCACCCGACAGTTTGAACCAGACGCCCGCAAGTGCAAGCGTCCACACCGCAGCTAGGATCACCATCGCGCTTAACGTGCCCGTTTTGATCAGCAGCGGGCTGAACGTGCCTGCGATCACCGTATAGATCGCCGCATGATCCCACCGCCGCAATTTGGGGCGCCATTCATGGCGGGGCAGCAAGTGATACGCGAAAGAGACAAGGATGGAGGCGAGCACCGTTGCCGAGTAAACCACGGCAGAGACCGCAAAACCGATCTCGCCCTTTTCGATGGCCGCGCGCATCAGCAGCCCGCTCGCCGCGCAATAGCCGGCAAGGCTTATCGCGTGAATGACAAGATCTGCCCGGCGTTCAGGCGCGGTTTGGCTGGGAAACATGGCGGCGTCGCAATCTCCGGTTTACCGCTTTCTCTAGGCGAATAGCGGTGATGTGCAATCGGCCAAAAGTTGGCGGCGCGCGCAGCCTGTTTGCGAACGAAGGCTGCTTCTCAGCCAAAGCCCACATCAAGAAAGCCGGGCTTGGGTCCGTTCCATTCGCCGGGCGCTACGGGCTCATCGTCTTCATCGCGGCGTTTCGAGCGGCTCTTGCGAGGGGGCTTGTCCTCCGCGCTATCAGCACGTGAGCGGCTTTCGCGGCGGGGCTTTTTCGCAGGCGCATCCTCATCCTCGCGCTTTCTCGAGCGCGAACGTTTAGGCTTGGCCTCAGCGCCGGCGTCGGCACCGCTATCAGCATCGGTATCTGCGCCGCCCTTGCCTGTATCGCCTGCCTCGTCGCCAGTTTTGAGTTCGACACGAACATCTTCCTTGCCGAACACCTTGATCTTGGCGCCGGTCAATTTCTCGACATTGGCGATCGCTTCCGCATCCTCGTCAGCCACAAAGGTGAAGGCGCGCCCCTTGGCCCCCGCCCGGCCCGTGCGCCCGATGCGGTGGACGTAATCATCCGGGTGCCATGGCGTATCGAAATTGAAGACGTGGCTGACGCCTTTGACATCGAGCCCGCGCGCGGCCACATCGCTGGCGACGAGGATATTGACTTCGCCCGCCTTGAACCGGTCCAGCTCCTTGTGCCGCGAACTCTGATCCATGTCGCCATGAATTTCACCGCTAGCAAAGCCGCGGCGCTGAAGATGCTTGTTCAGGTCGCGCACCGTGGTCTTGCGGTTGGCAAAGATAATCGCCGTCTCCACCCGGTCATTGGCCAGCAACCATTCGAGCGTGTCGCGTTTCTGGCGCGATTTCACCGGCACTCGAAAAGCGGTGATGTCCTTGTTCGTGGTCGCCGCCCGCTCGGTTTCGATGCGCTTGGGGCTGGACATGAACTTATTTGCCAGCTTTTCGATCGGCGCTGGCATGGTAGCTGAAAACAGCATCGTCTGGCGGGTATCGGGCAGCTTGTCGCAGATGAATTCGATGTCCGGGATAAAGCCCATGTCGAGCATCCGGTCCGCCTCGTCGATCACCAGCAGCTCGCAGCCGTTCAGCAGGATCTTGCCACGCTCGAACAGGTCCATCAGGCGCCCGGGCGTTGCGATCAGCACGTCAACGCCTTCGTCAAGCGTTTTGAGCTGATCGCCCATTTGCACGCCGCCGATCAGCAGCGCCATTTTGAGATCGTGGTTCTTTCCGTATTTCTCGAAATTCTCTGCAACTTGCGCTGCCAGTTCGCGCGTAGGCTCAAGGATGAGCGAGCGCGGCATAAGCGCACGCCTGCGCCCCGCTGCCATCACATCAATCATGGGAAGTACGAAACTGGCTGTCTTGCCTGTTCCCGTCTGCGCGATGCCGATGATGTCCTTCATCATCAGGATGGCCGGAATCGCCTCCGCCTGGATTGCGGTGGGCGTGGTGTAGCCGGCATCTGCTACGGTTTCGAGCAATTCAGGGGAAAGGCCGAGATCGGCAAATGTCATAGTCAGGTTCGTATTTCCGGATGGGCTTGAAGCCATGGTTCGCAGGACGCGGACGGATAGCTGGGCACAATGTTGATGCGGACCATATCCGCAGGCGGCGCTGCTTTGTGCAGAAAACCGCGAAAAGTCAAGATTTCACCTCTTGTGGGGGCGAATGGATACTTCTCGCGGCTCATTCTTCGATGGCGACGAGCTCCATCATCCGTTCGATATCGCAGCGCGCTCCATTGCGCGATTGAAGCGTATCACGATCCACGCAAAGCTGGCCGTCCTTGGCACGCTCAACATAAAAGCCAGAATAAAAATCGCGCGCGCGGCAGGCTTTTTCAAGATTGATGCTGAGGATATCGGCATCGAGCAGGAACAGGATCAACCGGTTGCCGCTGCCGGTTTCAACCCCGGCAATATTTTCGAGCGGGACGCACCGGTCGGTTTTGCGCTCCTTGTAACGGGTGGACTGTCTGCGTGCCTCCAATTGCGCCATCATGTTGCGCCGTTCACCCGCACGGCGCGGGGCAATGCGCACAACAACGCGCTGTTCGATGCGGATTTGTCGCTGTTGCAAATCGCGCCTCAGGCTTTGCCGCAATGCCCCAAGCGTTCCGTCTGGCTGCAGGGCCTGCGCTTTTCGCAGTCCCCGGCTTTCGGGCGCTTTCTCGCTCATGCCAGCGGATGGCGCGGGCGTATGATGTGCGCTTTGGCTGTCCTCCAGAGGCGCCGCTTCACGCGCAGCATCGACGCCCAAATGCAGCCCACCACCGCCCAATGGCAGGATAAGCGCAAGTGATGCAGCGATGTCTGCAAAGCCGGGCACGTCGCCAGTAAGCCTCCTGATTACCTTTTCAAATTCCGCTGCGCGCCCTATCACTGGCGGTTGAACGGCGGCTTAACTTGCCCATGTCGAAGCTCAACCACGCGAGGACTCTATGGCGATTCCCTGTCCAATTGTGGCAAAGGTGCAACAATGAGCGAAGCGATATCCGACGTCATGTCCAACACGAATGACGGGCCTGAAAACCGGCCCAAACACTGGGCTGACGGCTTCATCGAAGAAGCGGCACAATTGTTGGGCGCCAAAGGTTTCACCCGCGATCCCGACTTGATCGATCCGTGGCTGACCGATTGGCGCGGACGTTACACCGGCCGCGCGCTTGGCCTTGCATCGCCGGCGGACACGCAAACTCTGGCAGAGCTGATCAAGCTGTGCGCACAGCACCGCGTGCCGATCGTGCCACAAGGCGGGAATAGCGGAATGGCGGGCGGCGCCACGCCTGATGAAAGCGGCAACGCCATCGTGCTGTCGATGCGGCGCATGAACGCAATCCGCTCGTTCGATGCAGAGGCGGGCCAGGTCGTGTGCGAGGCCGGCGTGATCCTTCAAACGCTGCACGAGGCAGCCGAGGCGCAAGACCTTCGTTTTCCATTGACCCTTGGCGGCAAGGGTTCGGCAACGATCGGCGGACTGATCTCCACCAATGCAGGCGGCACACAGGTTTTGCGTTATGGCACGATGCGCGCGCAGGTGCTGGGGATCGAAGCCATCATGGCCGATGGCGCCGTGCTGGACCAGTTGACAGTGCTCAAGAAAGACAATCGCGGATTTGACCTCAAGCAATTGCTGATCGGCTCCGAAGGAACGTTGGGCATTGTGACAGCTGCCACGTTGCGCCTGCTGCCCGCCACGCGTTCGCGAGCCACTGCGTGGGTCGGGCTTGCCAACGCCACGGATGCCCGCACGCTGCTGCGCAGAGCTGATGCGGCGCTGGGTGATGCGCTGGAAGGGTTCGAGATTGTGCCGGTGCACTGCCTCGAAAGTGTGCTTGCCCATCTGCCCGATGCGCGCCCCCCTCTTGCCAACGCGCATCCATGGAACGCGCTGCTTGAGTGCACCAGCCGCGACAGCGACGGCAGCGCGATCACGGAAAGACTTGAACAGGTGCTCGCGCTTGCGCTGGATGACGGGCTCATCACAGACGCGGCGATTGCTGCAAACGAGACGCAGGCCGAGCAATTCTGGACCTTGCGCGACTCGATCTCTCCGGCAGAGCGCGCGCTAGGGCCTGCAATGCAGCACGATATTTCCGTGCCGGTTGAACGAATGCCCGAGTTTATCGAAGCCGCGATCGAAAAGATCGAAGCCGAATTTCCAGGCACCACAGGCGCAGCCTTTGGCCATCTGGGCGATGGCAATGTGCATTTTCATGTGCTTGCGCCGCGCGGTGCTGTTGCGGGCAAATGGGAAGAGAGCGAAGGCAAAACGATCAGCGCGCGGGTGCACGATCTGGTCTCGCAATGGGGCGGATCTATCAGCGCCGAACATGGCATCGGGCAGATGAAGGTTTCCGAACTCGGGCGACTGGGCGATCCGGCAGCGCTTGGCATTATGCGCCAGGTAAAGCGCGCGCTGGATCCGCATGGCATTCTCAATCCCGGCAAACTCGTACCGCCTGAGTGAAGCGTGATGCTTGCCAAAAGGAGCCGCGCGCCGATTGCTTCCGCAGGCAACTTGCACCGGCTGGCGATCCCGCCTAAGGCTCGCCGCCATTGGGATACAGCCGCGGGGGGAAACTTGGCCGATTTCGGCCAAGCCAGCTTGCCGGGGTTCGCGTCACAGAAACATAAACCATCCAAGCTTTCGGAGAATTCTCAATGGCGACCGCGCCTCAGCAGCCGCAACTTCCGTTGTTCTACAACGATCTGCTTCCGCTCAACTCGAAAGAGCATGCTGACTGGAAAGTCAGTTCTTTCGATGATGCGAGCTTTCTTGCCAGCACCCACGCAATCCCGCTGACGATTGACGAATTTGTCGATGCGCAGCGCGATTACCCGATCGTGTTCACAGCTGGCGAAAACCCGCTGCCAATCGCGCTGTTCGGCCTCAATGAGGGTGTCAACACTTTCATCGGCGATGACGGCAAGATGGTCGCCGACGTGTATGTGCCCGCCTATATTCGTCGCTATCCCTTCCTGCTTGCCAAGCTGCAGCCGACTTCGGACGATATGTCGCTATGCTTTGATCCCACCGCCGGCGTCATCGCCAAGCAGGATGAAGGCAACGTGTTGTTCGACGGCGAGGGAAAGCCCACCGACTACACCAACAGCGTGCTCGAGTTCTGCAAGAAATTCGAAGAATCGGGCCAGCGCACTCGCGCCTTTCTCGAAGAGCTCAAGAAGCTTGATATCCTGATGGACGGTGAAATTGCCATCACCCGTTCGGATGCGCCGGACAAGCCTTTCGTCTATCGCGGCTTCCGTATGGTAGATGAAAACAAGCTGCGTGAATTGCCGGCTGAAACGCTTGAAGCGCTGAACAAGAACGGCATGATCATGCTGATCCATGCGCACCTGTTCTCGATGAACCTGATGCGTCGGATTTTCGAGCGTCAGTCAGCACAGGGCAAAGTTCCCGAGCCTGCGCCTGCACCGGCCGCCAACTGAGCTGCTGTCCGGACGGACAAAAGAAACAAGCCCATGACAAAAGGGCCGGACAGTTTCTCGCTGTCCGGCCCTTTTTTATGACGCAGTGTTCTACTCTTCGCATGGCCTATTTGGCGCGTTGGTCCCACTGATACGGGCCTTGCTCGGCCAATGCTATTCAGCCGCTTCGTCCAACCCGCCTCCATCAGCCATGCGCGCGGTTTCTGCTCCCAATTCGCGCACCAGCCCGCACAGCATGGCCGCGACCTGATCAAACCCGGCGGACACTTCCGATAGCGCCTCATCCAAGTACAGCCCCCGGCACACCTCGATCTGGATCGCATGGATACCGCGCGTGGGCACAGCGTGGCGATCAAGCACATAGCCGCCCGAATAAGGCCGGTTATGCGCCGCTTCATAGCCAGAGCCTTCGAGAAAGCGCAGCGCGCGTGACAGCAGAGTTGCGCCGCAGGACGCGCCGAAGCGATCACCCAGTACAATTCTGGGTGCGCGCGTCTGGCCCGATTGCGGCCTCAGCGGCGGCATCGAATGCAGATCGATCAGCAGCGCGCTACCCCATTGATCGCGAATGCGCTGCAATTCTGCCGTCAGAAATTCGTGATAGGGCCGGTGAATGTGATCGATGCGGGCATCAAGCTCCTCGCGCGGCAGGGGCGAGCGCCATATCTCGCCAAATCCCGGCAAGCGCCGCGGCACCAGACCCAGCCCGCTTCGCGCGCGGCGATTGGCGCTGAGCGCCTGTTCGCCGGTAATGGTCTGGATACGCCGGTAGCTTCTTCTTGCTCCGCCGATCATATCCCAATCAACATCGTCATGCGCCCGATTAAGATCGAGCATGGCGCGCGGAGCATGGGCAACCAGCAGGCCTGTGCCGGTGGCCTTCGCAATAGCGACGCCCAATTGATCGACATGGCGATCTTCAAGCCGCAACCGGCACAGCGTGCGATCCCGGAGCTCGCCCAGAACATGATCAGGATAGGCGCGCCCGGCATGGGGCACGGCAATCAGCACGGGAAGCGGCATGGATCGCGGTGCTGCATGCGTGAATGCATGCCCTCCAGCACCCTCTCCAACACGCAATGGCACCCGCCCACCGGAAAAGCCCAGCATCGGGCCATCGCGCGATGTGCCCTGCGCAATAGCTGACGGCCCCGATTGAGGAATTTCAGAAGATGGATTGCGACGCATTCTCACCGTTGTTTGCTGCCCGTTTTGCATCCTGAAGTCAAAGGCCCATCGGGCTGCGCTGTATGGTATCGTTGCACCAGATGTTTCTCTAAACGCGCCAACGATAAAAATGTCCCGGAATGGAGGTGTCGGGCACAAAGCGATAAGATTTCTTAAGCGGCTGATGCTAAGGACCATTGCATGAGCGAGAACACTGCCCCCAAAATCCTGCTGGCCGAAGATGAGGAAGCGATGCGCACCTACCTTGCGCGCGCTTTGACCAATGCCGGATACCGCGTCGAATCGGTTGATCGCGGCACTGATGCGATACCGCTGCTGGAAAACGGCCAGTTCGATCTGCTGCTTTCCGACATAGTAATGCCGGAAATGGATGGAATTGAGCTTGCGCAGCGCTGTGCGGAAATATCTCCGCGCACAAAGGTGATGTTCATCACCGGCTTTGCCGCTGTATCGCTGCGCGCCAGCCGCGAACAGCCAACAGCGAAGGTGCTTTCCAAACCCTTCCACCTGCGCGATCTGGTGCTTGAGGTTGAACGCGTATTCGATGAACAGCGCGAGGCGAGTATCTAGGCACCAGCGTGAGGCGCAGACGCGCGAATCGCTTGCATGCCCGCTAGCTTCGCGTTAATGGCGCGCTCCGCTTAGCGAGAAACGTGTCTGGCACGCTCGCGCAGCGCCCATTCGATGGTCGGGGCGTATAGCTCAGGGGTAGAGCACTATGTTGACATCGTAGGGGTCCCAAGTTCAAATCTTGGTACGCCCACCATCGAAATTTCTCCGGCCAGGCCGGAACGAAAGTTCGCCCAATGGCGGGCTTTTTTGTTGCCTTTCGCAGACCTTGACATGTTCTCCCGAGAGGCATGATGCAAATGCCTCGCATAATCGCGAAACGAGTGCGCCACTCGGCTTGCACAGCGCTACGCCTCTGCTAAAGCCCGTCTCAGGGATTATATCGATACATAAGAAAAGGCACACGCGGCTTTCATGCAGGAAGCCTGAGTGCTTGGACGCACACACGAAGACGGGATACTTCACATGCAGAAAATTCAGGTCAAGAACCCGGTTGTCGAGCTCGATGGAGACGAGATGACCCGGATCATCTGGCAATGGATCCGCGAGCGGCTGATCCTGCCCTATCTCGATATCGACCTGAAATATTACGATCTTTCCATCGAAAAGCGTGACGAGACGGACGATCAGATCACCGTGGATGCGGCCAATGCGATCAAGGAATACGGCGTTGGCGTAAAATGCGCGACCATCACTCCCGATGAAGCGCGCGTTGAAGAGTTTGACCTTAAAAAGATGTGGCGTTCACCCAACGGCACGATCCGTAACATCCTGGGCGGCGTTGTGTTTCGCGAACCGATCGTCATCGACAATGTGCCGCGCCTTGTGCCCGGCTGGACCGATCCGATTGTTGTGGGTCGCCACGCATTCGGTGATCAATACCGCGCCACCGACACGCTGATCCCCGGCCCCGGCAAGCTGCGCCTTGTATATGAAGGCGATGACGGCGCTATTCTTGATCTCGATGTCTACCGCTTTGAATCCTCGGGCGTCGCGATGGCGATGTACAACCTTGACGATTCGATCCGCGCCTTCGCCCGCGCTTCGATGAATTACGGCCTTGACCGCGGCTGGCCTGTCTACCTTTCGACCAAGAACACGATCATGAAAGCCTATGATGGCCGCTTCAAGGATCTGTTTCAGGAAGTGTACGATGCCGAATTCAAGGACAAATTCGAGGAAGCCGGCATCATCTACGAACACCGCCTCATCGATGACATGGTCGCATCTGCGCTCAAATGGTCGGGCAAATTTGTCTGGGCGTGCAAGAATTATGATGGCGATGTGCAGTCCGATACGGTTGCGCAAGGGTTCGGTTCGCTTGGCCTGATGACATCGGTGCTGATGAGCCCCGATGGCAAGACCGTGGAAGCCGAAGCCGCGCATGGAACCGTCACCCGCCACTATCGCCAGCACCAGCAGGGCAAGGCAACCTCAACCAACCCCATCGCCAGCATTTTCGCCTGGACGCGCGGCCTCATGTATCGCGGCAAGTTCGACGAGACGCCGCAAGTGGTGAAATTTGCCGAAACGCTGGAGCGGGTGTGCATCGAGACAGTCGAAAACGGTTCGATGACGAAAGACCTCGCATTACTCATCGGTCCGGGCCAGAACTGGCAAACCACCGAACAATTCTTCGAATCCATCGTGACCAACCTTGAAAAGGAAATGGCCAACGTGGTCTGATCGGCACACGCCAATCGCTGTAAGGGTGGAACCGCCACTGTAGTCCGATCATAGAGAAAGGGCGGCCTGCTGCTGATCGAAGCGCCGCCCTTTTCTTTTGGAGGATCAACACCGCATGACCACGCCTGCCCAAAGCGCCAAGAACAACACAGCCAACCGGGGCAACACGGCCCGCACCGCCAAAGCGCGCCTGGAGGTGAGGCAGGCAAAGCTCAAAGATGTGCGCGCAATCGGCGATCTGGTGGCCCGCGCCTACGATGATCTGCCCGCTTACACGCAGGGCGAAATCCGCGGCCAGATCAATAATTATCCCGAAGGCTGCTTTGTCGCAAAGCTCGACGGAAACATCGTGGGCTATTGCGCATCGATGCGGCTTGATGCCGATGTAGCCTTCTCAAATCACACCTGGGACGAGGTGACGGGCAATGGCTTTGGCTCCCGCCACGACCCCACCGGCGATTGGCTTTACGGCTATGAGCTGTGCGTTGATCCCAAAGTGCGCGGCACCCGTCTTGGCCGTCGCCTTTATGAAGAACGCCGCGCTCTGGCCGAACGCCTGGATCTGACCGGCATCGTGTTTGGCGGCCGTATGCCCGGCTATGCTCGGGCCAAGCGGCGCAAGACCAACCGGGCGGAAAATCCGCAGGAATATCTCGACCTTATCCTAGAAGGTAAAGTTCACGATCCGGTGCTGCGCTTTCAACTCGCCAACGGGTTTGAGCCCGATGGTATCCTGCAAAAATACCTACCCGAAGACAAGGCGAGCCGCGGCAACGCTGTGCGCATGGTCTGGCGCAACCCTTATGTCGACAGCGATTCCCCGCCCAAGCACCGCCTGCCGCGCGATGTTCAGGGCGTGCGCATCGCGACGTGCCAATTGCAGGCGCGCGCGGTCGGCGATTTTGATGAATTCATGCGCCACGTTGAATATTTTGTCGATGTGGCCGCCGATTACGAAAGCGATTTCATCGTCTTTCCCGAGCTTTTCACACTGATGCTGCTTTCTGCCGAGGAAGAGGAGTTGAACGCACTCCAATCGATTGAACGGCTGTCCGAATATACGCCGCGTATTCGCACGCGATTGTCCGAACTCGCGCTGTCCTACAATATCAACATTATCGGCGGATCGCATCCCACGCGCATGCCCGATGGCGACATTCACAACATCGCCTATGTGTGCCTGCGCGACGGCTCAATCCACGCGCAGGAGAAGATCCACCCCACCCCGAACGAAGCCTATTGGTGGAACATCAAGGGCGGTGACAGCATCGATGCAATCCCTACCGATTGCGGCCCGGTGGGCGTGCTGATCTGTTACGATAGCGAGTTTCCCGAGCTCGCCCGCCGGCTGGTGGATGAAGGGGCACGGATCATCTTCGTGCCGTTCTGCACCGATTCGCGTCAGGGCTACATGCGGGTGCGCTATTGTGCGCAGGCCCGCGCCATCGAAAACCAGTGCTATGTAGTGCTAAGCGGCAATGTCGGTAATCTGCCCAATGTCGCCAACATGGACATTCAGTACGCGCAAAGCTGCATTCTCACCCCGTGCGATTTTCCCTTCGCGCGCGACGGGATCGCGGCTGAGGCTTCCGAAAATGTCGAAACGCTCACTATCAGCGATGTGAACCTTGCCGATCTCAGCTGGGCGCGCGCGGAAGGCACGGTGCAAAACCTGGCTGATCGCCGCTTTGATCTATACCGGATCGAGTGGGACAAGCGTGTAGGCAATATCTCCAACGCGATCGGAGAGCAGGAAGCGCAAGGTGCGCCCAATATCGGCCGCGCGCCGGGCGCAACGGGCCACGCCAAGGGTTAATCGTTCGATTTAGGTGACAGGCGCTGGCCACCCCGCTACCTGCAATCCATGGCGGGCGAACTCACAGTAACACCCCAGATC
>JGI12109J20283_11770757_pt1 | contig 20417 bp, 19 predicted proteins | sample ElkSlonscriptome_12_FD_20283 | JGI IMG/M metagenome (IMG submission 20283)
AACGGGTTGGTCATGGGGCGACGGCCCCGGAGTGGGAGTCCCGGCGTCAGCCGGTGTGTGGCCGAAACCGGCTGACGCCGGGACTCCGGGGGCGCTGTCCGGTGTCGCCGGGCACCCGGCATGCCGTGGGACCGACGCGCATCATCTGTTCAGACAGTCTCTAAGAAGGGTATGCCGAGGGGATGCGGAGCAGGTTAACCTCCCGCATCCTTTTTTCTATAACATCAATGTAGATGTGGTTTGCTGAACCTTGAAATGTAACCCGGATATTATTACCACGGGAGCCATCCGTAGGGTGCATTCTATGCACCGTTCTGCGGCCGCACGCCATACCTGGACTACTTTCACAACGTTCATCAGCCGCGCCGACAGGCCGTGCAGTCGTCCTGTTGATGCACTCCATAATTGCCGGGTGGCATAGGTTTGCACCCTATGGTACACTTTGGCATTAACCTGTTCATAACAATTTCACGCTACATGCAGCGCATGCATAGGGGGGGAGCGATGAAACCGGAAGATCGGCAAACCGCCGAGGGAATCTTATTTACTGATCAATACCAGCTTACCATGGCGCAACTCTACTACCGGATGGGGTTGCATGAGCAGCATGTCCAGTTTGATCACTTCTTTCGCAAATATCCCGACTATGGCGCGCATCAGGCGGGGTATTGCGTGAATGCCGGGCTGGAGTGGCTCCTCGACTGGATGCAGAGTGCGCAGGTACGTGATGAAGATATCGACTACCTCCGCAGCCAGCGTGATCGGGCCGGTAATCTGGTATTTGGTGAGGATTTCCTGACCTGGTTGTGCTCGCAATCCCCTTTCGCCGGCCTGACGATGCGCGCGATCCCGGAAGGGCGGGTGGTCCATCCCAATACGCCGGTGACGACAGTGCAGGGGCCGATGGCGATGGCGCAAATTCTGGAGACGTCGCTGCTCAATCATCTGAACTACCAGATTCTGATTGCCACCAAAGCGGCCCGTATCCACGATAGTGGCCGGGGACAAATGGTGCTGGAGTTTGGGGTGCGCCGGGGACAGGGGAAGGGTGCCAATGCCGGGGCACGGGCAGCGCTGATCGGGGGCGCGGATTTTACTTCCAACGTGGGCATCTCGCATATCCTGGGCTATCCACCCAAAGGTACCCATGCCCACAGCATGGTTCAGGCATTTATGGGGTTGGGCCAGACGGAACTCGACGCCTTCCGCGCCTATGCCGAGGTCTACCCGGATGAGTGCCTGCTGCTGGTTGATACCATCAGCACCCTGGAAAGCGGTGTGCCGAATGCCATTAAAGTTTTCGAGGAACTGCGCCGCAAGGGGCATGCACCCATGGGCGTGCGGCTCGACTCGGGTGACCTGGCCTATCTCTGCATTCAGACGGCGAAGATGCTGAATGATGCCGGGTTCCCTGACACCTCCATTGTTCTGTCCGGCGACCTGGACGAACTGGTTATCTGGCAGATCTTGACGCAGATTGCCGAGGAAGCACCACGCAATGGGCTGGATGCCGACCAGATCGTCAAGCGGTTGATCTATGGCGTGGGCACGCGGCTGATCACTTCACACGGTGAGGCGGCGCTGGGTGGCGTATATAAACTGGTGGCGGTGCGGAAGGAGGCCGAGTGGGTGCCGGCGATCAAGATTGCCGACACACCCGCCAAGATTCCCAATCCCGGGCACAAGCATGTCTGGCGGATTTATGATCGGCGCGGGAATGCCAATGTCGATCTGCTCTGTCTGGAAGATGAAGATCCCCGGCAGATGGAGCGCATCATCTTGCGGCATCCCTCGGACCATACCCGGCACCGCACGTTGCCCCAGGATGCAATCTCGGAGATTGAACCGCTGATGGTCACGGTGCTGGATCAAGGCCGGCTGGTGTATACGTCACCCTCAGTCGAGGAGATACGCGCGCGCCGCCAGGAAGATGTCAACCGCCTCGATGCCGGTGTGCGGCGGTTGGTCAATCCACACATCTATCATGTCTCGCTGACCCAGCGGCTCTGGAACAGCAAACAGCAGTTGATCGAGTCGGCTCTGGAGCAGGAGTAGCAGAAGTTATGCAGTTCTCTGCGCAGGATGGGGCGAAACGCTTTATCGCTGTGATCACCGATCTGGCTGAACGCCCGCTGCATGAGTTAGAGACTGTCTGAAAAGGGTGTGTCATACAGCCCCACACCGGCTAACGCCGGGACTCCTGGGGCGCTGTCCGGTGTATTCGGGCAACCCGCATGTTGTGCGACCGCCGCGAACCGCCGTTTCAGACAGTCTCTTAGAAGTAATAGGGCGTACACAGTGTAACTCATTCTGGCCTGGTGTCAGACCCAAACGCCGGCGAAGTCGGCAGTATCATGCCCTGTCGGAGGCGAATCGCATCCGCTGGTAAGGACAATCGTATACGTCCTGTAAGTAACACGAGTGACGCGGTGCGCGTTCAAATGGGCCGGTTGCTTCCGATAGCGGTGGATTTCGCCGGCGGCAGCGTGGTACGTTTTTGTCTTTTTCCGGAACATTTGGCACGTTGTGCCAAATGCTCCGGAAAAGCATGTCCCATTCCACCCTGCCGGAGGCGAATCGGGCCATGTGTCCGGGCAGACGCCTGGGTTGGAACCGACCGCGTCACTCCTGTAAGTAACACGAGTGACGCGGTGGTTGCTCAAACGGAACGTTTGATCCGATGGAAGCCGGATTCGCCGGCGGCAGCATGGTACGTTGTCTTTCTTGTTCATAAAAATGTTGCACAACGTGCAACATTTTTATGAACAAGAAGGGGGTCTTCCACCCTGCCGGAGGCGAATGGGCTTTTGGGGTGCTCCCGACCGAAATAAAGCTGCATCGCGTAACGCGTGGAAGGAAGACGAGTGACGCGGTTCCCCGCGCGTGGGTAGGTTGCGCCTGCGACAGTCTCTCAGAACCATGTTACGCTTTGCGCACCATGGTTCTGAGAGACTGTCTGAAACGGGTTGGTCATGGGGCAATACCATTCAAATAACACGAGTTACGTGGTCGCCCCACCAGGGGTTGGGTTTCGCCTCCGGCAGGGGTTGGGTTTCGCCTCCGGCAGGGCGGAAGGTGACATCCTTTTCCCGAAAAATTTTGCGCAAAGCGCAAAATTTTTCGGGAAAAGATAAAACAGTACCATGCTGCCGCAGGCGGAACCGTTCGGTATCGGAGCAAACGCCCAGTTTGCCACGTTACCATGCAGGTTCTGCTATGTGAAAGGTATTGGGTCATGGGGCGACGGCCCCGGAGCGGGAGTCCCGGCGTTAGCCGGGGTGTGGCCGGAACCGGCTGACGCCGGGACGCCGGGGGCGCTGTCCGGTGGCGCCGGGCACCCCGCATGCCGTGGGACCGACGCGCATCATCTTTTCAGACAGTCTCTGAAAAAGAAATAGTAAGGACCACACTGCCGCAGGCGGAGACCACTTTCGGGTCTGTCACCAGGCCGGAAGAAACCATACCGCGTAATTCGTGAAAGTAAGGAAGAAACAGATGTCGCTCAATCGACCAGGTACCCGCGTTGGGGTCTATGTCGATGTGGCAAACCTGGCGCGGAATGGCGGGTACGGGATGCGCTATGATGTCCTGCGCGAGTTTGCCTGCCGTGATAACGCCGAGCCGGTGCGTCTTAATGCGTATGTCGGCTTTGATGCCGACCGGGCCGAGCATGATATGACCTACCGTCTGGGGCAGCAGGGCTTTTTCTCTTTGCTGCGTGATTTTGGCTATAAAGTTATTCAAAAAACGGTAAAATGGTATATTGACGAGAGCGGTAATCGGTTTGGCAAAGCCAATGCCGACCTGGATCTGGCCGTCGATGCCCTGTTGCAATCAGAAAATATTAACCGGGTCCTGCTGGCAACGGGCGACGGCGATTTTGTTCGGGTGGTACAGGCGCTACAAAATCGGGGGTGCCGCGTGGAAGTCATTGCCTTTGAAAATGTCTCGGCGGAGCTACGGCGTGAGGCGGATATGTTTATGTCGGGTTATCTTATCCCCCGGTTGCTGCCCAGCACCAGTAACCGGGGTGATCCGGAATGGGGCGAGGTGGGCTCACGCGTGCGCGGCGTCTGCTACAATCATACCGGAAAGGGCTATGGCTTCTTGCGCTATATGAAAACTATCGGGGCCGACCTCTGGAAGATCGATTCGCGCCAGGCCGATTCGCCCTTTGAGAGTGTCTTTTTTCATGACTCGCAACTCCCCGACGAAGTCCACTATTCTAAACTGCCCAGCCGTGATATTGTATTTGAATTTGAACTGGCTCAGTCCGAGAATCGGGAGAATGGTCTGCAGGCGGTGAATATGCAACTGATTAGCCCCCGGCGGCGGGCGGGGTAACCGGATGGTATGTTGTTATCGGTTTTTTACAAAAAACTTGCACAATGTGTAAGTTGTGTTATTTGACAGGAGTTATGCGGTCGTTGACCCGACAAGCGATTCTGCCGCCGGCAGGGCGGAAGAAACCAGCTTTTTTTACAAAAAACTTGCATACAGTGCAACATGCTTGTAAAAAAAAGAAAAAAGGTACCATGCTGCCGCAGGCGAATCGGGGTTTCATCGGGGCAAATGTCCGGTTTGAACAAGCACCGCGTAACTCCTGTTATTTGAAAGGTATTGGCCCTATAACAACCGTGCCGCCATGCCGCGAATGGGCACGGCATGGTACAATCGCTGTGAGGAGCTATAACCGGTAACCACACAAAGGAGGTACACATATGGGCTCATGGGCCGAACTCGATGCCATTTACCCCGAAGGGACGTTGACTCCCGCTACTGCGTTTGTTGTCTCTCTGGGACATATGGTTGGGGCAGACAGCGTCTATAGCGATAGAGAAACGCGGACGCTTGCGCCGTTCCTGACGCGGGATGGCGTGGGTAGTCTGCTCTCCGCCGATGTCCTCCGTCGCGCTGAGGACTATCTCCAGGAGCGCCCATTGGATACCTTTCTGGACGAGGCAAATCTATTGCTGATCACGAAGCAGAAGTTGAGTATTCTCTTCAACATGATCGATCTGGCGCTGGCGCAGGGCATCGCCGCACCCGAAACACACCCGCGCTTTACGCAATTTTGCCATGCATTTGGCATTACCGAAGAGCAGATCCAGCCCTATGTCCAGAGCCTGGGACTCAAGCGCAACCTGGAACTCTTTCCGCAATAGGGTGGTTGGCGACTGGAACGCTGCCATACAAACAAAATTCTTGTGCTCGCCGTGCCCTTCGTGCTTGAAAAGCATGCCTATGCGTGCATATCCTGGGAGGAAGCTATGCCGACGAAAACTACTGATATTCACGCAGCGCAGCAGCACCTGGCGGAACTGGTTGCGTACGTTGCGGCGGGCACCGAGATTATCATCCTGGAGGGGCAGACACCCCGCGCACGCCTGTTACCGATGCATCACCACCGGGACAACGCGATCCAGAGCTCCATCCGGGCAGTATGACGATGAGTCCCGACTTTGATCAGCCCTTGCAAATCTACGAAAAACCCCTTCAAACTCTTGGGCATAGTAACACATAGTCTATTCGTGGTCTTTACCCTGGGTTTTTGTATATACGCTGTCTGGATCGGTATAAGGACATATGGCTGCAAGGCTGCCACAGTATGCTGACCCGGGTGATACAGTCCGGGCTTTCCCCGGCAGTGTTTTCCCCGGCTGATGAACGTTGAGTTTTTCACACGGATATGCGACCCAGGCGTCCCGGCTTATGAACACTGAAAAATAGTGCAGATATGGCATGGGACCGAATGGCGTTCGCTCCAACCCGACCCCGGCGTTGGAGTCCCGGCTTTAGCCGGTGAACGGCCGCAGATCGGCTGAAGCCGGGACTCCTGGACTTGAGCCGCGCGGTGGCGGCACCCATACTGCTGATTGCTATATCCGGGCTATTTTCTACAACTTCTTCAGGCGGTTCCCAGCCGGCACAACCGCCTGAAGGTACCACGACGCGAACACAAAGTCGGGAATAATCGTTCAAACTGCATCAGCCGGTTTTTTCCTTTGCCGCAGCAAGGAGTAAGCGGCAACCATAATGTTGCCGGGTGGTCCATCACCATACCCCCATACAATTGGGCAGAATGCCAGGCCGTAGCGCCACGAACGCTACGCTTTCCTCATAATGTTGACCTGCTTTCCAGCCTGCGCACTGGACCGAGTTAACTCAGCAGAGCGGGTATGGGAAGACCTGCGTGGCAAAATCACCTGGCAACGGTTTGGCAACAGCAAACTGCTAGAACACAAATATAGTGCCTGAGTGCTGACGTCTGGCTCGGCTACCGTGCCATCGTTGTCTGGCTATCCCTATCTCGTGCAGGCATGCTATGCGGCATGGCTATGATCGTTTAGTAGCGTGCGCCGTTGCATTTTCTTAACACGTTCTTAACATAGCTGTTGCATGAATGTTATACAAATGAGATGTGATAGTGATATTATGATATTGTGATGGGTGATGGTATTCTGAGACCGCGAAATTATTAGTTCTAGACTTTGGTGCAAAACCCAGGTTTCACAGCGTTAATGAACCTTTAGTAACCATAAAAGCGCGTCAAGAACCAATCATTTGGTCGCAACCAGGACTTTCGTACCAAAATCCAGTCCTACAAACAAGGAGGAAGTTACTATGCGCTCGATCAAGGCTCTTATCACGCTAATACTACTCGGCGTTGTTTTCAGCAATACTCCAGCGGGAGTAGCTACGGCGAAGATAATGAATTCAACGAATGAACCCACTATAGACGAATTTGTTGATCTCATATTAGCAGAAAAGATTACAGTACCAGAAGTAGACGCATTTCTTAAAGGACTTAACGAGACACAATACGAGGAATTTGTCAAAGTATTCGCTGAACGTGTAGGTGTTGACAAAAAAGAACTTCAAGAGGAAGCGGATGAATATAACCAGATAACCTCACCAGATAAGTCGCTTCCTGGTGAAAACCCACGTACTGCTGCTCCTAATGCAGTTTGGAATGATACAATTGAAAATACCTGGACGATATCTGTAAATGGTCCTTTTAGTCTTTTCTGGTATGAAGACGGTAACTGTGACGGAGATTCATCTGACAACGAGTATATATTCTACTATGGATTTCCGTCTAGTTCTCCAGAAAGTATACGCTGGTCAACGACAGCCGCACAGGTGTATGCAGCGTTCGCTGTGTATAATTGGAACTTGCTAGGATTTGGATACAATTTTGATGAGGTTCGCCTTTGTATTGGTGATAGCGGTGTGGCTCTTGCTGGAGGACCGGATGTCGTTCGTGACACTGTCTATATTCACCGTTAATATGTAAATATAGTTCAATATACAGAGATATAGTAAGGTACTATATCTCTGTATTCTTAATTCTAAAGAGAAGGCATAACATATGACGTACGGTATGGTAACAGCATTGCAAAGAAATGACACCCACTCACCCTTCCCCAGCATCGCCTGGCTTGTGGCGAGCCTGGGTGGCGGTGTGCTGGGGAGTATTGTGATGAGTCCTTTTGCTTCCACTATGCTTCTCCACGTCCCTGCTGTGAGTGGTGTGGCCATCGTGCTGATGCAGTGGCTAGTAGTGCGTGGGCGTGTTGCCTATCCCCGCATGGCTCTGGCGAACCTGTTCAGCATGAGTATTACCGGGTGGGTGCTTGGTGCGATCATCGCTATTCTTGGCACAACTTTGCTCCGTATCCTCAACATGCTTGCGGTGGGACAAAGCGAGCCCGCAGCCCTGCTGCGTGGGGCGATTTTTGCTGCCTTCGCAGGCGCAGTAATGGGCCTAACCATTGGGCGCGGTCAAGAGCAGATACTCCATGTACCACAGCAGTACCGGATAGTCTGGTTGCTGACAAGCAGCATGACGTGGGCAATGGGCGTTGGGCTTTATGGTGCCGCCATTAGCGTTTGGGTTATGGATGGACCGGTCTGGCGCAGCGTGATGGCGCATTTGAGTATCGCCGACTTTGGGGCGCATCTCATGCATTGGGTGGGATTCCTGGGTCTGCTTGGTGCATTGAGCGGGAGCGTGATTGGGGTTAGCACTGGGATCGCTTTGACGTGGCTGATCAAGGCGAAACAACATAGGCAGCAACCATCCAATGACTAACCAAAACTAATCGTTTATTGTATACTACTGCTTGCATCCTTCTGCCACTTAAGCAGCATATGCTCCTGGAGATCATAACTTTATAGGACAGCCTTCACAACCTCAATGTTGCCGGGTGGTCCATCGCCATACCCCCATACAATTGGGCAGAGTGCCAGGCCGTAACACCACGAACGCCAACGTAACATCCGCGGCAGGTTGACTGACGGTATCGCCGACAAAGTACCCCCCTGACTGGGCCTGCCATCCTGAAGCACCGTAGGTAACAAATGCCGAAGCGGCACAAAACGTTTCTGCCGCTGCTGCCGCGTCCGTCTGCCAGCGATAGAACAAAACAACACCGTCAGTGACTGTACGCTGCTGAAGTATCCGGACAGAGTCATGATTGTTCGGATGAACTTTGCCTGGAAAATCGGTCAGCGCGTCCCGGGGAGTTTCACGAATGGGATCAAGGGTACATGCCGCCGGCAGCAGGAGCATTCCTATTCCTGACAACCAAAGTGCCAGGGTACACACCCAGCGGCGTTTTATGCTGCTCAAACCGACTTTGTGGTGCATCATGTCAACGCTCAACTGGCTTGAGATGTTGTTGGTCGTTGAGATCCTGACTCTCTTATCTCAATCATGCGCGCGCTCGTGCCGTTCCTGCAATGCCTGGTCAAATGCTGTAATGAGTTCTCACTCTCATTATGAAATTTCTAAAACTCCTCTATCTCAAACACCGTATCATCCGTATCAAGAAGTTCAATCCGTTCCACCTGCAAAATTTCGGGCCGTGCTGCGAGAAATGATCGGTTTTGCAGCGGAACCCGGCTTACAACACCGTCTGACCAGGTAATGCGCACATGCGTACCACGGGCACTCAGTCCATATGCAGTCGTTAAATCGGTGATATTGCCACCGACATAATAGCCGGTTTCAAACCCGCTCCTGGTGGTGAAGGTGCATCTGGTGTGTCCAGACGGTACTTCGCTAAAATAGCCTGATGATTGGGCTCTCCAGCCACGTCCTTCGGGGGTGACAAATGTGGCGGCAAGGCAAAAGGTATTGGTGCTGCGCATATCGGTGCGTTGCCAACGATAGAGCAATACCATCCCCTCAGCTACCGCCTGTTGTTGTAGGATGTGGATAGAGGATGCGTCATTGCGTGAACCAACGACCTTGCCCGGTATCTCCGTCAGCGCGTCTACAGGTGTGGGATGGAAGGGATGGAGCGTGCAAGCAGGTAGGAATAAGCATACGAGGATCAAAATGTAATAATGTTTTAAGTAGTATGTTTTATTCATACACTCCTCTTATCAAGTAACCCCGCTACAGTTTGAATGCTTCTATATTTCCAAACTATAGCGGGTTGTGTTAAAACTTCTGATATATTGTGCTACAGCACAGAGATCTGATTCGGTGAAACATCCTGACACGCTCAACTCTAGCATCCCAATGTAACAACCATGTCTCAGTTGGGTAACAGTTACGCAACAGTTGTGTTAAGAGAATGTTAAGACGGACACACGGTTATCCCAGTTTGCCATCAACGCAGCAATGAGCCGGAATGGGGGCAATCCCGTGTACCATCTCTGCGTCCTCGGGGGACGCTGTGGCTATGATAACCAATCGGTATGAGCGACATTTACGCGGGGAGCATGCGTGCTACTGCTGCAACAACCCGTCAAACTCGGACGCGGCGGTATGCAGTTTGCCCATGCCCTGGTTCAGGCTGAAGGGAGCCCACATATCACCCGGCGGCGCATCCAGGAACCAGCAGAGCGCCTGGATCTGCGGTTCGCGGTTGGCCGCGGCCAGAGCAGTTGTTAGCCAGCCCTCCGGGTAGTTCTGAGCGGGCGGCACCTGCGTATCGGCGGTCCAGGTGTTGGTGGAGATGATATAGGCCGGGCGGCCCTGCGTGGTGGGGAAGCGATTAATTATCGCCAGCCAGTCCTGATAGACGCGAAAGCCCGCCTGAGCGCCATCCCACTCCGGGCGGGACAGATCGGTTTGATATGAACTTACACACCAGACACTACTAGATAGATAACCAAAACTATAAGAAAAAGAGCGATAAGACCATAGGTCAACAAAACGCGTGGATCACGTATACCTTTTGTAGATACTAATGAAAGAACCCCGAAACGCTGAAGAAATATTCCACCAGCGAGAATCGCGAGTATCAGGAAGCTGAGAGGCGAAATCCAGCGTTGCGTCACCCAATCATTTATTATATTAGCAATAAGCAGAACCCACAACAACCCGTACAAAAACCATCCAATTATGTGTGTATTTCTTTCGGTCATAAGCACCCCGAACTACAACAATACTATCCAGGCCGTAGCCGTTACTTATCACTACAACGAAAACTTTGTGAAAAAGACTTTGGCAAACCACCGAGTAAATGGGGTTCACAGGTACTGGTTATACTTCGCTGCATAGGAAAGCGAAGTCTTACAAATGTGCTCTCGTTGTGGTACTAGATTTTGGTACAAAACCCAGGCTTCACGGCGTTAATGGACCTTTAGCAACCATAAAAGGACGTCAGAAACCAAACTTTTGAGTACAAACGAGACTTTCGTACTAAAATCCAGTACTAGTGCTACCTTAGATGTTTTCTGTTCTTTATTTATTACACCACCCCAAAGATTGGCTTGACCATAGAAAGATCTGTACTTCAATCTGACATGGTAAATTGTCAGATTAAAGTCCAGATTTATGTACTTCATGATTTATTCAAAATTACCACCTGTAGTGTTATTGTGGTAAGGGTTCACCAACACAGCAAATATCTGTCCAGCAGATGGAGAAGGCACTACCACAGTAAAGTGTGCAAGCAAACGCTGCAAAGCATGTCGCCAAGAAGAAGGGACAGGTAAGCAGGGCAGTAATACAAAGAGTCAAACCTAATCCCCCGCAACCATACTGCTGGATGCAGAAGATTAAACAATCTTGTGTACATTCTCTAGGTGGTACCTGAGCGGGCAGCGTACTGCTTGTTTGCATTTGCGATGATGTTGTAGGCTTTGTCAACACAATGGGCTCTACACGTACGTGCTCTCCCTCAACCAGATGTACTTCTGCACGTATGGTGTGTTGATCTCGCTGCAGCAGAATCGTTAATACAGCGCCTGTTTGTCCCTCTATATCGGAAAAGAAAAGCACAGCCTCCGTTCCTGAGTCATCAACATATGAGATAGCTGCAACATTACCTGTATGAGAAAGACCATCTTCATCTTTCCAGGTTGCAGTCATTGTTGTTGGCGCCACTGCTTGCTGATGAAACTGTGCATTAGCTGTAAGAAGTTGACGTGTGTGCTGATGGTTAAATGCCTGGTGCAGCAACTGTTGTGCTTCATCTTCAGGCAATGGTGTGACTTCGAGATCTTGAAACTGGGACCATGGTAAGTTCTTAGCTCGATGAGCCCTGGCCAGCACGCTCCTTGTTTCTGGTATAAGTGTAGTCACATGGGCAATACACACAGTACCAATCGTTTTTAATGTCCCCTGCAAAAAGGAACGCCGTGATAAGAAACCCTTCTTCATTACCCGCCTCCTGTATAGCATGCTTGTGAGATTATACATACATGATATATACAGCTAGTAGAAAAACTGTGAGCAGGACATTACGATGAACAATTTTCCACTGTAATGGTGTAACGCGATCAAAGCAACCACACGGATGTCGCTTACCCCGCATCAGGTTGATAACAACGATAAGCGTGAATAATAGAAGGAGAACCATTCCTACAGGCATTACTACTTGTGGCCATAAGCCAAGGATCAGAAGAAAGCCAAGGATAAGTTCCAACCAGGGAAGAATATACGATAAAACAGCAGCAATAGGACGAGCAAACAACTGGTATCCCATCAATGTATTAATGAACCCATCCTGAGGTGCTCGTAACTTGGCAATACCTGCAAGAACAAAAACGCCACCAACGATAACACGAACCAAAAAGAATATAATAAAGAAGAGAGATTCGACGAGCATACACAATTACTCCCCGTCTGTGATAACTTCGCGTGAAACTCCGATATCATTGGAAAATGAACTTCTAAACTAAGGTTGTGATGTATCTCTGGCACTCCCCGGGTAGCCCACTCGTTTCAACTAAAACGCCTATCGATCCTGAATTAAAATCCTTCAGGTACATCTCTGCTCTTGTTAGGTTATTGATATGCATAGAGTCCTGACGGTATCAGCCATGAAGACATCCACCAAGGTATTGACTGAACTTTTCTTATGCATCTTCCAGTATGAGGACTATCATATATCATCAATTGCACTATGTCAATGGGTAATATTACCACCTTCATGGTAGAGAAAGTACTACCTATAGCACGTATGCTTAACCCACGATGCCAGTAACAGCAGTTGAGATGCATCTATTCGAATTCGAAATCTTCCTCACATTACCATATCGTAAGTTGTAAAAGTAATCTCCCGGCACTACTGCTGCAACAACCCGTCAAACTCGGACGCGGTGGTATGCAGTTTGCCCATGCCCTGGCTCAGGCTGAAGGGAGCCCACATATCACCCGGTGGCGCATCCAGGAACCAGCAGAGCGCCTGGATCTGCGGTTCGCGGTTGGCCGCGGCCAGAGCGGTTGTTAGCCAGCCCTCCGGGTAGTTCTGGGCAGGCGGCACCTGCGTATCGGCGGTCCAGGTGTTGGTGGAGATGATATAGACCGGGCGGCCCTGCGTGGTGGGGAAACGATTAATAATCGCCAGCCAGTCCTGATAGACGCGAAAGCCCGCCTGAGCGCCATCCCACTCCGGGCGGCGCAGGTCGGTGGTCGGCTCCTGGGAGGGCTCGTCAACAGCGCCGGGGCGGCCGGGAGCCTGGATCGCAAAGCCATCCGGGGCGGTCAGCGGGCGGCCAGCCTGGGATTTTGCCGCCACCGCTTCGTCAAGGTAGGCGACCATGGTGTTGAAGTAGTTGAGCCAGGGGACATTGTGCGCTGCGGACAACGTCCCATCCTGGTCGTCAATCCAGGGGGTGACGGGGCCGACCAGCACCTGCACATCGGGCCGGATGCCGCGCATCCGCTGCACGACATTGTCGTCCCGCGCGGCCGGAAGCCCGTAGCCGTTGAAGACCCGTGCATACCACTCCGGCGGGGTGGGTCGCTCCGGCGACAGCATATTCTCATCCAGTCCGTTGAAGCCGCTGCCGATGATATAGCCATAGACCCCGCTCAGTCGGTCGTCACGCGCCAGTTGCGCGCAGTAGTCCAGAAAGCGGGCCAGCGCCACCTCATCGCCGGTCGGGGGCAGCGCCTGCTGCCGGTCGTAGGCTACCCGCACCAGCACGCGCAATCCCTGACGGCGGGCCTGCTCCACCCGGTGGGCCAGTCCGTCAATGCTAAACTCAACATCGTCCGCCTGCCGCTCGGCGTAAGTCAGCTCGACCGTCCAGGCGGCCCGCCCATGCCAGTCGCGTGCAGGGTCGGCAAAGACCGCCCCCAGTTTGGTTGGCGTGCGCAGTGGTGCGGGCGTTGGGAGGGTGCCCACCGGACCCAGCGCGACCCGGGTACGCTCAATACAGCCGGTGTGGCAGTCGTGGTAGAAGACGGCTTCGTACCGGGTAGCGGGAACGGCAAACTGCCAGCGCCAGGTCCAGGGGCCGCTGCCGGCGGCATAGTCGGTATCGCGCGGCACCTCAACCCCATCGACCAGGAGCCGGACATGCGCCCAGGGCACATTGTCGCGCAGATAAAAGGTGACTTCATCGCCGGGACGGGCGGCGGGTGGTGTGACCCAGGTCTGCGGCCACGCGCCCTGGTGCTGCTGCGCGGCGTCGGTCAAGATTAGCACCTGCCCGTGAATAGGCAGCAGCCAGTAGCCGCCGAGCAGCGCCGGCAGCAGGAGCACCCAGAGCGCACGGCGCAACCGGAGCAGGTTAAACAACTTCTTCATAAGCATGTGTCGCAGGTTGATGTTGATCCAGCGGGGACTGCGGTTGATCGGGTAGGGCATGTGCCGGTGCTCCCGCCGCACGTTCCAACGGCGCGGCATAGCGCAGGCTCCAGCGGCAGGTGGTCCCCGTTGTCGCGCCCGCGGCGCTGCTGGTGATAACCAGCGTGGACTGGTGCTGGCGGACGATGGCCCCGGCCAGCGCCAGCCCCATGCCAATCCCGGCGACATCGGTGCGCCCCCGGTACAACTGTTCGGTGACGTGGGGCAGATCGGCCGCCGGAATGCCCGGCCCGCTGTCCTGCACACTACAGACCACTTCTTCATCCCGGGCTGCCAGGCAGACGCGGATCGTATCCTCCGGGCGGCAATATTTTATGGCGTTGTCCAGCAGATTGACAAATACCTGACGCAGCCGATCGGGATGCGCCAGTACGCGGGGCAGCGCGGCATCCGTGTCGAAGGAAAGCCGCAGCCCGCACTCCTCCGCCTGCAGAATCAGCGAGGCGATGGCATCCTCGGCCACCAGCACCAGGTCGGTTGGCTGGAGCGGCAGGTCGGCACTGGTTTCGAGCCGGTACAACTCCAGCATATCGCGGACCAGCCGGGTCAGGCGTTGCGTTTCCCGCCCGATCGTCTCCAGCGAGGTCTGGTGAAGTGACGCGCTGGTCTCCGGGCTGCGCATAATCTCGATATGCGCAACCAGGGCGGTGAGCGGGGTGCGCAGTTCGTGCAGCAACTGGTTGATAAAAAGTTGCTGCCGGCGCAGGGCATGCTGCTGATCGGCTTCGTCAAGCAGGGCCAGCAGGGTGTGCCCGCCCTCCAGCGGGTAGCACCACCAGCGCACCGGCACCGGCGGCGATAGCCGCCCGTTGCGGGGAACGAGTGCCGGCGTCAGGATGCCCGCCTGGTGCAGCAGTAACCCGGCGGCATGCGAACTGTCTTGCCGTAGCAGGGTCAGGATCTGCTGCGCGGGGGTGTTGGCAAAGATGATCTGCCCATCCGGGTTGAGCAGCAGCAGACCAAACGGCAGCCGCTCCAACAGCGCTTCCACCTGGGTGACTGGTTGCGCCTGTGATTGAGAGCGCTGCAGCAGCCGGCGCGCCGCGCCCAGACCGGCGAGCAGCACCAGCAAGAGCAAAAACAGTGTCAATTTCAGGTCAAGTATGATCATACAGGATACAGGGTATAGGATACAGGGTATAGGGTACAGGGTACAGGGTATAGGGTACAGGTTGCAGATCCGGCGTTCCTGGCAGTATGCGGCTACCCCGGCAGGCATTTCACCGGCTAAAGCCGGGACTCCCGGATGGTATATCCGGGTTATTTTCTCAACGTTCAGCAGTAACCCGGACAGTACAATCACAGTCCACCGTAGGGTGCATTCTCTGCACCGTTTCTTCTGCCGTACGCTATACCGGGACTATGCGCTCACCGTTCATCTGGAGACCACCGTAGGGTGCATTTTATGCACCGTTCCACCGTAGGGTGCATTTTATGCACCGTTTTACAGCATTCTCTGCACCGTTTCTTCTGCCGTACGCTATACCGGGACTATGCGCTCACCGTTCATCTGGAAACCACCGTAGGGTGCATTTTATGCACCGTTTTACAGCATTCTCTGCACCGTTTCTTCTGCCGTACGCTATACCGGGATTATGCGCTCACCGTTCATCTGGAGACCACCGTAGGGTGCATTTTATGCACCGTTTTACAACATTCTCTGCACCGTTTCTTCTGCCGTACGCTATACCGGGACTAATTTCTCAACATTCATCTGGCGGTTATGGTGGGTAGCCATAAACTACCCCACCGGCCGGGCCGGTTCCGGCACGACGAAGCGATAGCCAAAGCCGCGCACCGTCTGGATGCAGTGCGGCGTACCGGGAACCTGCTCGAGCTTGGCGCGCAGCCGCTGCACCTGCACATCAACCGTGCGCGAGTCGCCCAGAAAGGTATCGCCCCAGATCTGCCGCAGCAGCGTCTCCCGGCCAAACACCTGTCCGGGATGCTCCAGAAAAAGCTCCAGCAGCGCCCACTCCCTGGGAGTGAGTTCGACCGTACAGCCATTGACTTCCACCCGGTGCTGGGCCCGCCAGAGCGTCACCGGCCCACCGACCAGCGGCGCTTCGGCGGTGGGGGGCGCGCTGGTCTGTTGCCCGGCAAAACGCAGCATCGCGCGCACCCGCGCAATCAGCTCGCGTGGCGCGAATGGTTTGGTGACATACTCATCGGCACCTAACTCCAACCCAGCGACCTTGTCGGTCAACTCATCGCGGGCCGAGAGCATCAGAATGGGCACATAGGTCGGCAACTGGCGAATATGGCGGCAGACGGTGTAGCCGTCAATTTCGGGAAGCATGATATCGAGGATGATCAGGGACGGCAGCGGCGCATCGGCCAGCATATCCAGCGTCTGCGCGCCGGTCGCCGCGCTGCGGGTGGCATAGCCGGCCTGCTCCAGCAGCGTTGCCACGCCCTGCAGAACGGCCAGGTCGTCGTCAACAATCAGGATGTACGGGGGCATGCGTCTTCTCTATTCTTCTCCTACCTGGTGTTGTTCTCTGCAACGCCGGGCACGCGTTATCATTTCTCGTCAGTGTCTGGACATGATAGTTATGGTACACGGTGGTGTCAAGGGCAACGTCCAAAGAACAGAGAACCGAGGAACAGAGAACAACGTGGGCCTGAAGTCCGGTTGCCGGGTAACCGGGCGGTGCTTGCGATCATCGCCGGCAGAACGCTTAACATTCCCTTAACATGATTGTTGCGTGACTGTTACACAAATGAGACATAGTTGTTACATAGGGGTGGTAGGATCACACTGCGTATAAGGTAGAAGAACAGTTATTGCTGTAGTTATAACAGCAGTAAAGCGACTGTTCATGTTTTAGATGGAGGTGCATCATGCGATTTGCCCATTATTGGATCGGTATAGCAATTCTCAGTGTCATGCTTCTTCCGGGACGTGGGGCCAGAGCAGACGAAATTTATGACCCGTATAATTCCTGGAACGGCTATAAAGTGTATCTCTCTCCAGCTCGACACTCAGACGCAGGAAACCGTGGTGAGTGCGGCAACAATAATGAAAACAATATGGCCTACAACAGTTCGTGGCACGCAACGAACGGATGGCATTATAACGACGTGTACAACGATACGTCAGCATACCGGAACCTACGGGCGCGTGGTTACCAGGTGCGAATCGGTACGGGCACATTGCAGTCCGCCATTGATAATTCTAATGCATGGGGGGCGAATTTGCACATTCCGATGCACAGCAACGCGAGTGGAAACACCGATTGTAACACCACCAATAGCAGTGCCTTCGGGACGGTTGTCATTTATCGAGATGGAAACGCAAATGGACAAAGTTTAGCTAACCAATTGAAGGACAAAGTGGGCTATAAGAGTCCAGGCACCAATGACTACACTTGTTACAACCCTAATCATCCCTGCACTCTGATCGATCTTGGCGAACTCAGGTTAATAAATGCCACTGCTGCTTATCAAGAATCGGAGTTTCATAACTGGTGGACAGGTGTGAACTGGATTAACGACTATTCCTGGCCATGGCGAATGGGATGGGCCATCGATCAGTTTCTCGGATATCCTCGGTGAGCAGTAATGTCTGCTCGTTATGAATACTATTTCTAAGGAGATGATAGTATGCGTCGCATTTTACTTATCCTCGTAGGAGCAGGATTGGCTCTGTTCGCCGCATGGAGTTCGATTAGTGCCGAGATTTCGCATGTGCCAAAAGCCGCAGACATATTGGCAAAATCCCCACTTGCAGTGTATCCGGGGTTTGGTCACAATATGCAGGCAGATGAGGCTCGATTTGATCGAGAGTCCCTTGCACGAGAGCAATTGATCGCTCGATGTATGGGACAACAGGATCTGCCCTACACAGCAGTACCGCCAATCCGCATTGACGAGATAATCTCGCCTGGAGAAACGCCCAAGCCCTTGATTGATCCTAACGCTGAGTATGCCGAGTCCCTGGAGCCAGACGAGCGCCGGGCATACTACCTCGCATTGTATGGCATACCAGATCCGAATGACCCAAGGGCAGATCGATTGCATGATCCAGACAGTCCGACCGGTGGCGGGTGCAGTGGTGAGGCGTTTCGGACTATCCGTGGTGTTTATGCTGCCCAGAGTGACCTCAATGAGCAGTATATTGCCATGCGCCGATCAGTTATGCAAGATGAACGCGTCAAAGCCGCAGAGCAACGCTGGTCCGCCTGTATGCAGGATCGCGGCTATGAATACGCATCACCTCGCGATTTGCTTGCTGCACTTGATCAGGCAACCCTTCAAGAAGCAATTATCACTGAACTTACACAACAACATCAACAAGCAATGGACGTGGCAGATACTTGCGGTACGGAAGTGGAATTAGAAATCACTGTCGCTGAGGTACGTGTCGATAAAGAAACAGCGTTTGTTAAGGTACATCAAGATCGACTGACTCGGCATTTGGAGCGTTTGCGCACCGAGGCGACCCGCCTAGAACAACTCGTGCCGTAGCTGTTTCTGGCATTGCAGTGCTGGCACAGTGGCTGGTATCATGATGGATCACTGTCCGTCAGCAAGGTACATATATTTATCAGATGCAGTACATCAGCGCAAGAGCAATGTGCTGCATCTGAGCAAAACTTGATCCATATCATTTGCTAGACAGAGATCAGAAGACGGTATGTAGATACGTACATGAAAGGAGTATTTATGCAAAACACGCTGGTTTTCCTACACACTAGCATTCAGCTATTGTCAAAGTTGTGGTTGGCACAGTTGCAGCAAATAGGTGTACGTATACCAATCCTCCTATTCGTCATGTTGACAGCACTTACAGCATGTAATTCGGTCGGGAGCACAGAAACCAACATGACTATGATAGCGGAACCCATGGCTGTAGCAACTGCAACTCCCACAACGTCATCACCCCAGACTCTGGTAGACCCCACGCTACCAACAGCCATTGCTGGGCACCCGGAGTGGGAGTATCAGCGGGAGACGACGGCAGACTTCGACGGTGACGGCATAGAAGAGCGAGCTATGCTTATCGCGCGAGTCCAAGTCTTGGATGATGGTCGACCGGTGTGGGACGACAGTCAGCCGTGGCAATTATACATTGAGGAACCTGACAACAGCCGAACCTATGTCTATGCCCGCAATGTTCATCTCGGTCGAGTCGAGGCGATCCTGACACAAGCCAAACCGGGTCAATTGCCCTCTATTGTTCTCATTGAGCAAACGCCGCAACAGCTCAGTATAAATGAGGTCACCTACCGTGGAGGTCAGCAGGTCGAAGTAAACGAACTGGTTCGGCGCAGCCTTAATCCTGCTGATGGGTTTGCTGGTACGCCCAACTAAGAAGGTTACAAGATGGCCCTGGTACGACGGAACCTCCTCACTGGCGGTGTAATCTCGATTATTTATATATGCACATTGCTTAGTTGTATAAGTCTCACCCTGCTCCCACCACCGAATCCGGTATGGGCATTATTAAGCGGCTACTACCGCTATGATCCACACCATGAAATCACACCACCAGATCTCATACTTGATCATCCTGAAGAATCGCTCAGGTATTTTCTCGATGCGACCTTAAAACTCTGCAACAATGTGTATCCACCAGGACAAAAGCGCCAGGTTCGGCATTATGAAGTTGAATTAGTTGAATATTTTGGTAAAACTGACTATCACGCCTTCAGTAACATCCACACACAGCTCTATTCCGCTGATGGCGCGTCCATACTCACTATCTTTCAATTTGAAGCTGGACACAACGAGCATGATTTACTCTTCTTGTTAGGTGGAGCGAGCACCATACGTGTAGGTAGTTGGATGGACATCGGGAGTCTCATCCGTGATCTGGATCGTCCTCCACCAGGGTGGAGAACCTATCAAGAAAATGAGCGGCCCTTCAGCTGCCAACAGGCAAAATCACTGCATAAAATAATAATTTTTTCAAGATAATAATAACCTTTATTACAACACTCATTCCGTTGTACTTCCCGGAAGACGAAATCTATGCATTATGGACTTGTTTGGTTAGTGGATGGATCACTGCAACAATACCAGGAATTGTACTCATCATTGTACGCCTACTTCGACAAAGATAAAAGTACTCATACCACAGCAATAAGTTCATTGACTGATGGAAGTCCTGGGTGTAGTCAAATCAAACTTCGCAGGTACTGAGGAGCTTATTAACATTCTCTTAACATGACTGTTACGCAAATGAGACAGATCCGTTACATAGGGGCGGTAGGATCACACTACATTAAGGGTTCATAAAAGAATAACTTCCCCCACCCCCTAACAACTCTGCTCAATGTTCACGTGGGTGAAGCGTGTAATTCCATTGAGGACAAACGTCATGATACGTGATATTGAGTGTCGTCATCTGGG
>JGI12109J20283_10137614_pt1 | contig 20415 bp, 15 predicted proteins | sample ElkSlonscriptome_12_FD_20283 | JGI IMG/M metagenome (IMG submission 20283)
ACTGGACTGTACTCGATAGCAGCGAGCCCTGACTCAAAACTTGATATGGAAAACATCGACTCCGTAGAAACCATCGCCGGTGTCATCAGCCTCGCCGTAGCGCCGGTGTTTCTGTTGGCCGGTATCGCCGGCATGCTCAACGTGCTGTCAGTGCGCCTGGGGCGGGTGGTGGATAGGGCGCGAATCGTAGAGGCACGACTGGCGGTGGAAAAGCACAGGGTTCATCGCGACATATTGCAGCGCGAGACCGAGGGATTGTGGAAGCGCATACGACTGGTGAACTGGTCCCTGCGCATGTTCGTCAGCGGCGCCCTGATGGTGTGTCTGGTGATCATGGCGCTGTTTCTTGGCGAACTCAGTGGTCGCGACCTTTCCGCCAGCATCGCCACGCTGTTCATCGGCGCCATGAATCTGTTGATTCTGGGGCTGGTGCTGTTTCTGTTCGAAGTCAGCATCTCCACTCGGCGCATTCGCGAGGGTATCAACCAGATTCTCGGCCAGGAGAATGAGGACGATGAGGACAAGGCTGGCGGCGGTTCTGGTTTGGGTTGATCTGAACCGTGCAGAGCATCCTTATTTGCTTTGGCGCTGAAACGCCAGCCGCATCTGTTTCTCAGTCTCGATCAGGACGAAGAAAAAGACACCAATAGCCACTACCAGCAGTCCGTCCTTGAGCGGGACAGACTCGGTACCGAATATCGCCTGCAGGGGCGGCAGATAGGTCACCGCAAATTGGGCCAGAGTCACGCTGATCACGCAGGCCCAGACTACCGGCGTGCCTTTCGCCGCCGGCCACGTAAGCGAGGTGCTGTAGATATTGCGAATAAAAAACAAGTAAAAGATTTCTAGCACCACCAGCGTATTCATCGACATGGTCTGGGCCAGGCCCTGAGAATAGCCCTGGCTCAGTGCCAGCGTGTAGACGCCGAAAACTGCCAGCAGAAACAGTGTCGACACCAGTGCGATGGACCAGATCAAAACCCCGGACAACAAGGGTTCACTCCGAGATCGCGGCGGCCTGAGCATGGTGCCGTCCTCACTGGGCTCGAACGCCAGAGCAAGCCCCAGCGTCACCGCGGTAACGGTGTTGATCCACAGGATCTGTAAAGCAGTGATGGGCAGCGAAAGGCCTAGAAATAGAGCAATCACGATGGTCATGGCCTCGCCGGCATTGGTCGGCAGGGTCCAGGTAATGACCTTTTTTATATTGTCATAAACGGTCCGCCCCTCACGAACCGCCGAGGCGATGGAAGCGAAATTATCATCGGCAAGCACCAGCTCTGCCGCCTCCTTGGCGGCCTCACTGCCCTTCCTGCCCATGGCAATACCGGCATCTGCACGCTTCAGGGCCGGCGCGTCGTTGACTCCATCACCGGTCATGGCCACCGTCAATCCGTGCGCTTGCAGTGCGGTAACAAGTCGCAGTTTGTGAGCTGGCGAGGTACGGGCGAAGACGTCCGTATTCACGACAAGCTGCGCCAACGCAGCATCGTCCAGATCGTCGAGGTCGGCTCCGGTGAGCACCTTACTGGTGTTCTCAAGCCCGATCTGGGCCGCGATCGCCCTCGCCGTGGCGGCATGATCACCGGTAATCATCTTCACTCTGATGCCTGCACTGTGGCAGTCGGCCACGGCCTGAATGGCATCCGACCGGGGTGGGTCAATCAGGCCAACCAGACCAATTAGAGTCAGGTGTCCCTTTAAGTTATCGGTGTTAAGGACAGTGTTGCTCTGATCCACCGAGCGCGCAGCAAGGGCAATGACTCGCTGCCCGCGCGCCGCCAATTCTTCGACCTGCCGATGCCAGAAATCCGGGTCCAGAATGTCGCGACTGTCTTTGTCTTTGTCGTTGAGCTGATCGGCACACATGGCCAATACCGCCTCCGGCGCTCCTTTGACGTAGATGCCGGCATTACCTTCATGATCGTGATTCAGCACCGCCATGTAACGATGTGCCGCATCGAACGGGATCTCATCGGTTCGACGCCAGTTTGTGAAGGGAGTAGGTCCTTCGCCTGATATCTTGCCAGCCAGTGCCAACAGGGCACCTTCCATGGGGTCGCCCTCAACCAGCCAGGACTGATTTTCATTGCGCAGTGACGCGTTATTACACAATCCAGCCACCTTGCCTGCCTGTTCGAGTCCGCTGTGGTCGTGAAGGTCGACGACGCGGTCTCCGAGTGCGATTTCCCCCTCTGGCGCATAGCCGTCACCCGCCACATTGAAATTGCCGGCGCGGGTAACCACCGTAGCCGCCATCATCTCGTTGCGGGTGAGGGTTCCGGTCTTGTCTGAGCAGATGACAGACACTGAGCCCAGTGTCTCGATAGCTGGCAGGCGTCTGACAATGGCGTTGCGCCTCGCCATCGCCTGCACACCTGCCGCCAGAGTTATAGTCAGCACCGCCGGCAGGCCCTCCGGGATAGCCGCCACCGACAGCCCCACCACGGACATGAACAGATCCACCATAGGCATTTGCCCCATGAGCGAACCGTAGGCGAGCAGGCTCACCGCAACCAGCAGGATAAACACGGTCAGCCAGCGGGCAAAAACGTCCATCTGCTCAACAAGAGGCGTGGTCAGTACTTCTACCCGCGACAACAAACCACTTATGCGACCGATTTCAGTCGCCGGGCCAGTCGCAACCACAACGCCGCGAGCCACACCCGCTGCCACCAGAGTGCCGCTGAACAGCAAAGAGGTTCGGTCACCGAGTGCTGCCGAGCCCTCGACAACACCGGTAGATTTTTCAACGGGGACCGACTCACCGGTCAGTATCGCCTCTTCGACCCTCAGGCCGCGGGCCTCTATCAGACGCATATCAGCCGGTACCCGGTCTCCGGCCTCAAGCATGACGATGTCACCCGGGACGATATCGCCGGCTTCTATGGTGGTGCGGTGGCCATCGCGTACAACCAGAGTGCGCGGGGCTAGCAGATTGCGTATAGCCGACATGGCCTGTTCCGCACGCCCTTCCTGAATAAAACCAATCACGGCGTTGGCAAGCACGACGATGCCGATGACGGTCGTATCAACCAGATGGCCTAGGGCAGCAGTGACGAGCGCAGACGCAATCAGGACATAGATCAGGATATTGTGAAACTGACGGATGAACCGCCACAGCGGATTGACGGCAACCGCCTCTGGCAATCGGTTCGGTCCGTGTCTCTCCAAGCGGCGTCTCGCCTCGGCGCTATCGAGGCCATCCGGATTCGAATCGGTGGCAGCGATTGCCGCCTCAATGGAAACCGCATGCCACTTGGGTGCCGCTTCCGCCTCACTCATCACAAGTCTCCTGGATTGACGATTCTAATCAGGCAGAAACTGGGGCTCGGCGACGACAGGCGGGATTTCCTCAGGCGCCCCGCGCTGCCGGTGAGCCACTCGGCTGCCCTGCTGGCCTGCTGGCCTGCGCCGATGGCGGTCCTGGACCAGGTCGGGAAATTGCCGCACCGTGACCTGCTCGAAAACTCAATGCTTAAGGATGCTCTAAAAAATGAAGTCATGCCTAATTGTTACCACAGGATCCGCGTTCGCATTACGGAAGCGACAAGCTTTATGGCGCTGCGAGGCGTGAGTGATCGCTATTGCATTGAGACAGGGGCTTATTGATGCGGGTTTACAGCAGGCTTTTGCCGTGCCACTTCCGACGTTTCTTGGCCTAATTATTAACCGTCTTAGTGCAGCCATCAAGTTGGGACAACCTGGCCCAGGGGCTAACAGGAACTCTCGCGTGCGCTCCTGCGCCTTCCGGTTCAGTTCCCTGGCCAGGCGAGCGAGTCTACTCGGTAATGCATAGACTGGAGCGCATACACTGAAGGGTAATCAATTGAATATATCGATTATGTGACTGTACTTGAGGATAAACTGGCGGCCATTGTCGTCCAGATTCAGACCCATCTCATCCACCTCGTTGTACACCAGATACAAGCCGGCGTTCGCCGACTGCAGCCAGGCGAAGCGGACGTTGGTGGCGATGACGTCAGACTGGTTGTTGTACTGCACCAGCGTTTGTAGCGACATGCGCGGAGTGAAGGAATAAGACAGCCGCAGTTGAGCCACGTCCACCTGAAAATCCCCATTGGGAACCGGTAGCTCGATATCGCTGTGATTCCAGGACAGTTCGGTGCTGAACTGTTCGCCAATGCGGTAGCGCACCCGCGGTGAAAGTGCCATTCGATCGCCGCCGAAAAATCCACCGATGCGACTTTGAATATAAAAGCTCAACGGCGCGCCCTGGTCAGTCTGGTATACCAGCTGAGATTCGGAATGCTCATATTCACCCGCTGGCACGGTAACACCGTCAACGATCTCGAAGGGCTCTTTCACACCTTCCTGAGTGAAGTTAACGCCGGTGTGTATCTCCGAGCTATTCTGCCATTCCCAGTGGCTGTCAACGTGCAGGTAGCCGCTTTGCTGAAAGCCATCGAAATCATAGAAGCCGAACCAGTTGACGTGGGGCCTTATTTCTAGAAGATTATAAAAATTTTGCGGACGGTAGCGGCGAAATATACGCCAGTCATATTTACGATAACCGCCTTGCCGGGCCAGGAAACCCACTTCCGGATTAAAGTTCTGCTGGACTTCGGTATAGCCGGCACTGAGGTCCCAGCCCTGGTTGGAAAAATTGCTGCGCAGACCCACTGCCTGATCGTCACCATTGAGCCCCGGCGTGTCGGTCTGGGCTGCCCAGCCCTGAATCTGCGTGTAGTCGCCAATACCCCAGCGGCCGTCGAGGGCATAAGTGCGGTTGTAGTCAGCGTCAGGATTGTCGTTGATGGCGCCGTCGCCATCGCGCTGCACAACCATGCCGCCGATAGAAGACCGATTGGGAAGCTCCTGACTAACCCGCGCCACGGTGAAGTTATTTTGCGGGGCGACGCCAGGCTCGACGTCCGTACTCATTGCCAGCAGGCCGACATTGGTATTGGAGCCCACTTTACCGGTCAACCTGGCGCCGCCATTAATGGGTATCGGATTGCCACCGGGCCCGACGCCGATGCGGCGACTGAAGAACAACTCCGCCTCGCGGGGATTACCCACTGAAAAAAGCCCGGCGTTCTCCAGAAAGAACGGGCGTTTTTCCGGGAAAAACAGGCTGAAGCGATCCAGGTTGACCTGCTGGTCATCCACCTCAACCTGGGCAAAGTCAGTGTTGTAGGTGGCGTCCAGGGTAAGGCTGGAGGTGACGCCCCACTTCATGTCGAAGCCAAATTCTTCATTGCTGACGTCATCCGGCAAGTTGCCACCGGTCTCGAAAGAAGCCAGGGCAAATGGAGTAACCTGCAGATTGCGCTGACGCGGCGGCTGGATGTTGGTCACTGTACCGGCATTAGAAACCCGCTGCAGGCTGAACTGGCGCTCCAGCGGTGCCCAATAGGCTACTTCGTTGTTGCGGCGGATATTACGCTGAAAGTTGACACCCCAGGTCTGCACGTCGCCGGAGCCATAGCGCAGAGACCGGAAGGGTATCGCCATTTCCGCGCTCCAGCCGAAATCGCCGATCTGCGCGTCCACCTCCCAGGAGGTATCCCAGTTCTGGTTGAAGCCCCCACCGCCGCCGCGAAAACCGCCACCGGAGCCTTCATTGGTGACCTGGGCATCAAATTCGATGCCCACTGGATTGGTCCCAAAGACAAATCCATTTTGTCGATCCAGTTGACCATCGAGGATAACCTGGAAGCTGTCGGTTTCATTCAGCGAGGAATCGCGGCGGCTGTCGGCGACAATAATGCCGGCCGGGTTCGTGTCGTAGGCGATAACCGCGATGTAGAGAGCTTCTTCATCGTAAGCCATGAAAACCTCGGTGCGCTGGCTCGCTGGCTGGCCTTCATTCGGCCGCACCTGCCAGAAGCCGCTGGTGGGTTGCACCTGCGTCCAGGCCTCATCGTTGAGGACATCGCCGTCAATCAGCGGGACCCGGTCCAGTCTGGTTGCTGAGAGGGTGGGGACGACCTGCTGCTCACGCAGGTCCTGGGCCTGCAGCGTCGTTACCAGAAGGGAGCCAAGACTCAAGGCTGCGGTAATCGCACACCGGCGCAGATTATTATTCATTGCTTCGGTCTCTACTTTTTATATCAACTTATTGTCAGCTTACGTCGGCAGTCCCGTGGGCGGGTGATCAGGCTGCAGGCGGGCGTGTAAACTAGCCCCTATTTGCAATATTATCAACTGCTTAGCAAGCTGCTTCAGCAGACAACTGTAATACTTTGTGACGCCCGTGGCGGCTTTGCTCTGTTTGCCGCCTGAGTCTCTCAGTCGAAGCACGGCAATGCGGTCTGGCCAGTCATCCAGGACACAGTCAACGCCAGGATTCAGGGGGCAGTGCTCAAGCGGTTTTCTCGGCCCGCAAACATCGGGATTCATGATCAGGCCATCCTGACCTCCAGCAGACAAGCAAACTGGGCGGAAAAACCGTGCGTAATGAGTACACGGTCGACATCGAGATCAATTTTCAGCGAACCTGGCTGCCTGAGTGATTCTCTCGACCATCCATCAGCTTATTGCGCCAGCGCAACACCGGACAGCTTCGACCGGAGTGATAAAACAGTTACTGAATCAGGCTGGTCGGCAGTACAGTAAGAAAATGTAGTATCGATCCAGCATAGGAGAGCCACATGCCAAGAGCACTATTTCCCCTGATTTTTGGCGCCCTGGCCGTGAGCCAAGTCGCGGGCCAGGAAGCCAGTGTCCAGCGCGGCCAGACCCTGTTTACCAATGAGTGCTCCCGCTGTCATATCCCAGCAGAGATGGGAGCCCGCGTGCGCGGTAGCTGGACTGGTCGTTCTGGCCAGGAACTTTTCGAGACCATCCGTGCCAGTATGCCGGCGGAGACGCCTGGCTCTCTCAGCGATGAGGCCTACTACGACCTGACTGCCTATATTCTGGCAGCAAGCGCCGTCGAGATAGAGGCTGGCCGCATGAGCACCGATGCGCTGGCCGCGATGACTATAGAACCCGGCGAGCAGCCCGAGGATGGCGGCAACAGCAGCGTTGCCTGGACTCAAATCAACGGTGACGAGCGCGCAACGCGTTATCAGCCATTTGACCAGATCAACGCCGACAATGTGGCCGAACTGGAAGTGGCCTGGTCGCTGGAAACCGGCTTGTTCGGACCGAATCCGGAATCCTACAGCACTACCACCCCTCTCATGGTCAATGGCCGCCTGTTCGCCACCGCTGGCTCGACCCGTAACGTCATCGCCCTGGATGCCGCCAGCGGCCAGTTGCTGTGGATGTGGCGCCCGCAGGAAGACCAGCGCTTCCAGGAGGCTCCACGCAAGGGCTCAGGCAAAGGTGTAGCCTACTACAGTAGCGGTGATCGGGAAGTGATTTTTACTATGACGCCAGGCTATTACCTGGTGGCACTGGACGCGCACACGGGAGACCCGATCGAGACCTTCGGTGATGAGGGCTACGTCGACCTGATGCAGGGTCTGCGCCTGGGTCCAGGCCGGGATGACGTAGACATAGGAATCTCCTTTCCTCCGCTGGTAGTCGATGACGTCGTTGTAGCCGGTGCGGCCCACGAAGTGGGCATGCGACCGGTGTCAGCCAGCAACGTGAAAGGCGATATTCGCGGTTTCGATGCCAACACCGGCGAGCGACTGTGGACCTACTACACTATTCCCAAGTCTGGACAGCCCGGTTCCGAGACCTGGCTCGACGGTTCGGCGGCATACACCGGCAATGCTGGAGTCTGGGCTCCGATGTCGGCGGATACCGAACGCGGTCATGTCTATCTGCCCGTTGAGTCAGCCACCGGGGACCGCTTCGGTGGCGATCGCCCCGGCGCCAATCTTTTTTCCAGCTCCACCGTGGCCCTCGATTATAAAACCGGCGCGCTGCAGTGGTACTTCCAAACCACGCATCATGACATCTGGGACTGGGATTCCCCGTCCGCGCCCCTGGTAGTCGACCTGCCTGACGGCACCGAAGCGCTGGTTCAAACCCTGAAGCAATCGCACCTGTTCGTCTTTGACCGCGACACCGGTGAGCCTGTTTTTCCGGTTCGGGAAAAAGCGGTGCCTCAGTCTGACACACCGGGAGAGTGGAGTTCACCCACCCAGCCTTATCCTGTGTCACCTGCCCCCTACGATCGACAGGGATTCGGCCTAGAGGATCTGGTGGATTTCACACCGGAAATCCGCCAGCGAGCCTTGCGGCTCATCGCCGACTACAGACTCAGTGAACTGTATACGCCACCATCGCGCTACCGACACCCTGAGGACGGTAGCCTTGGCACTCTGCATCTGCCCTCCTCTACCGGCGGTTCCAATTGGGAAGGTGCCGCCTACGATCCCGACACCGGAATTATCTATGTATCCTCGCGCACCCAGGTGGGTGTGTTGTCTCTTGTAAACGATCCGGATGCTTCTGACATACGCTATATTCAGGGTCCGGGCCGGCCGCCAACAGTGGACGGAATACCCCTGGTTAAACCTCCATACGGCCGCATCACCGCCATTGATCTAAACACCGGCGAACACCTGTGGCAGATCGTCAACGGAGATACGCCGGATGCAATCGCCAATCATCCCCTGCTGGAGGACGTAGAGCTGCCGCCCACCGGCAAGCCGACTCGCTCCGGGCTGGTCGCCACAAAAGCACTGCTCTTTTTTGGCGAAGGCCCTGGTGGCGACCCGGTACTGCACGCAGTAGACAAGCGCAGCGGGGATACTGTCGCCCGTATCGACCTACCCGCCTCCGTAACCGGCGTGCCCACTACCTATATGCTGGAAGGCAAACAGTACATCGCCATGGCGGTGAGTGATTTCCAAAACCCAGCCCGCATCCTGGCTCTGGCTCTACCGGATTAGACTTGCATTCCCGCTCCCAGCCCGCCCCGTGGGCGAAGCACTCGGAAGGGCTGGGCATCCTCGGGACCTCTGATTGAGTCGCCCAGCCCTTTTGCGCCACGCACTCATGCGGCACGCCAAACGTGGCCTATAGGACGACCAAGGGCTCCTGCCAAGGCAGGAGCGAATACCCGAAACCTTCCTCTCCAAACCACAAAGCTTCAATCGCCGCTCGATTACTTCCATAATCGGTTTGCGCTAGCGGTGCTTTCGCTTATACTGTTTTTATATACAGTGTTTTGCGCAGCCGCTGCATCTATTATCGAAGTTACAACCGAAACCGAAACCGAAAGCGAAACCGAAACTAAAATGACAGCTGGAAAAGCATTCAACCATGTCTGAGATCGCCCCGGAAAACCGCTGCTGGTGGCCGGGAAACGACCCACTTTATATTTCCTATCATGATTGTGAGTGGGGGGTTCCCGTTTACGACGATCGCAAACATTTCGAGTTTCTTTGCCTGGAAGGTCAGCAAGCCGGATTAAGCTGGATAACGGTGCTGCGCAAGCGCGAGAATTATCGTCGCGCCTTCAGGAATTTCGAGCCGGAAGAAGTGGCTCGATTGCGCGACAGCACACTGGAGAAATTCCTCCAGGACCCGGGGTTGATACGGAATCGGGCCAAGTTGTTCGCGGTTCGGGAAAATGCTCGGCGTTTCCAGGAAATACAGCAGGAATTTGGCAGCTTTTGTGACTATATCTGGTCATTCGTCGGCGGGTCTCCCGTCGACGGCAAGCGCCGGAAGCGTGGTGACGTGCCGGCAACCTCTCCGGAGAGCGCTGCCCTTGCCAAAGACCTGAAGTCTCGTGGTTTCAAATTTGTCGGCAGCACCATAGTCTATGCTCACATGCAGGCAGCGGGTCTAGTTAACGACCATACGAGAAATTGTTTTCGCTATAGAGAATTGCAAGATTCAGCGGGGCAGGCTCGATAATCAATAATTCACTAAATCACAATAGGAGAGGACAATGATCGGATATGTGACTCTTGGCACTAACGACCTGGAGCGAGCGGCAAAATTCTACGACGAACTGCTGGCCGAACTGGGAGGCAAGCGTTTCATGGAGTTTGAAGGCGCCTTCATTGCCTGGGCTGTGGATCCTCAGCAGCCGGGACTGGCAATCACCAAACCATTCAATAAAGAGGCGGCTAGCGTCGGCAACGGCGTTATGGTTGCACTGGCCGTGGACAGCCCGGACAAAGTAGATACGCTCTATAAGAAGGCTCTGGAACTCGGGGCCAAGGACGAAGGTCCTGCTGGACCTCGAGGAGACAGTTTCTATGCCGGTTATTTCCGCGATCCCGACGGCAACAAGCTGAATTTCTTCTGCTCAACCTGATTCCGCCAAGGCCGATGCCGACAGCAGGCCCGTCAATTTGCGTTCTACTTGCACTCTACCCAGGTGCAGAAACAGAGGTCACTTGATCCTGTAGACGCTTGTCGCCGGCACCGCCATCAGAGCTCACCGATCTTCTGCTCGAGATCATGGCGGCGGTCGGTGACGATGCTTTCAAGAACGACGACACGCTCCTTGAGCGCAGCCAGTTCCTGTTTGAGCTCCTCGGTCGATTGCTGCTCAATTTGTTGCTGCAGCTTGCCGAGCCTGGACGAGGTTTTGTTTTTGTAGTCCCAGTACTGATTAACAAAGACCAGCATCGAGATGGGCAGAAATATCGCCATCATTATGCCAAACAGCTCCAGAGCTCCAGACATAGCTCCCTCCGGTATTCAAGCGTTGAATGGTAGCGGTCGGGATGTCAGCCAAATAAACGCGACCAATCACCTTTATACTCTCAGGTACAAAATAAGTGTAGTCCGATAGTACGAGACTCTGAACAATAACTACCTAACGCTGCTCGACGACAAAAAACCCGGGCAGATCCTGACCGGGTTTTTCTACTGATCCAACAGTGCGCTTACTTGCCCTGCACGACCTGATTGCGCAAAACACCGATCCCCGAAAGCTCAACTTCGTAGACATCGCCAGGTTGCATCGCCCGGGTGTTGCCCATGGTACCTGACCAGACCATGTCGCCAGGCTCCAGAGTGAAATACTGTGAGATGTAGCTGACCATTTCGTCCATGCCAAATATAAGGTCGGAGCTGCTCTCCTGCTGGACAACCTCGCCGTTAAGTCTCCCGGTAATCAAGATGTCCTTGTAGTCGGCGCCCTGAACCAGGGCCGGACCAACAGCATTGAAACCGCGCGTGCCCTTGGCCCGCACCCACTGGATGTCGGCACCCTGCCAGGCACGCTCACTGACATCGTTACCGCCGGTGACACCAAAGATGTAATCCCCGGCCTCTTCCACCGTAACGTTTTCGGCGCGACGGCCAATAACCACGGCCATTTCGGCTTCGTAATGCAGATTCCGTGATTCGGCCGGGCGCACGATGTCATCTCCAGGGCCGATTATGGAACTCGGCGGAATGACGAACAAACCGGGGTACTCCGCCGGTTCTCCGGCTATATGGCTGCGAAAATTGAACGCTGTCATGAAGACGAGCGAGGGATCCACCGGCGCTTCCAGTTGCACGTCGTCGGGCTGGACCATGGCGCCGGTGTGATCTAGCCCCAAATAGGGCGCCTGAGACAGCTCATAGATGCCGTCTTCATGCACCATGCCCCAGTGAATCTCATCATTGCCGTCCTGCGAGTAGCGGACGAAGGTATTGATTTCCTGAGCCAGTGCAGGGCCTGCTGTCAGCAGCAGTGCACTGGTTATTAGCGATAAAAATTGCTTCATTGGTAACCTCCTGATGAAGTCTTGTTGTTGGTAGTGGGGAAACGGTGACTGATGCTACGCAAGGCCTTGCCAGCGGTCAATCGGATAGATTGGCCTCAGGCTTTTTCCATTCAGCGATTGTCGGCAATTTCCGACATTCTAATTTTAGGATGCTCACTAAGATGCAGACAAGCCCCTGCCGCTAGGCGCGACGTGCAGGCAATAGTGGCTCTCTATTGCCAAGGGTGTGACACGACAGCAAGGGCTTAAAGGCCCCACCTTGCGGGGCTTCCAGTCCACACTCGGGGCAGCAATGCCATTACTTGACGGGCTCCTCCTTCTCATCCTCCTCCAGCTCCCTCTGCAGCTTGGCAAAGGCCACAGAATTCATTTCCTGGGCGCTATTGCCAAACACTATCTTGTGCAGTGTGTCGGCGATAGCGACCTGGAAATTATCGACGTGAAGGTAGGCCGAGACATTGCCGTCGGTAGGGTCCAATGCAATTTGGCGCAGATCCAACCGATGGTCTTCAGTAATCATAATAACCGGGGTGGCACTGCGCAGTGGACTGCGCTTCTCATCTGAACGGACCCGAAACAGAAACTGGTCTCGCGGTCGCTTGTAATTATTCCAGCCTGTAATCACACAGGACAGACGGTTGGTCAATATGCCAAAAAGCCGGTTATATTGATGCAGCGCCTCGACAGCGTTGGCCTCGTTGTAGGTATTTATGGTCGTGTACAGGCCAGTCTGGCCAATCAGCCGGGCACAATCATCTATCAACGTATTGTTTAAATCGTAAAGAAGTACAACCGGTTTAAAACTCATAGCAAAATTCAAATTGACCGCTGGAGCGAATTTAGCTCCGAAATAGGGTGTTGGTGCTAACAGGGTCTCTCGAAGTTCGGGTCGCGTTGGCGTCGACCGAAGAATCCTCATAGCCAAAGCTTATCCCGAATAATATCCTGGTGCCATCCTGCACATCGAAAGCCTCACGCACCAGATCGGGGTAATTGCGCATGGTGCCCATAGGACAGCTGTGAATGCCAAAAGCCACCATAGCTAACATCAGTGTCTGTGCCCACATGCCAACGTCTATTGCCACGGTGGTACCGAATTCTGGATTCATGCCTATAAAAGCGATGTGGGGGGCATCGAAAAATTCAAAGTTACGCAGGACTGCCCGCCTACGACCTTCTTTGTCGTGACGTTCGATGCCCATCTTTGAATAAAGCGCCACCGCGCATTCCACCTGGCGGCGCCGGTATTCGCCTTCGAAATCGCCGCGATACGCATAGTCCGGGTTGGGCTCTACCCCATCCAGGGTGTTAGCGATCATCTGCTGCCGCAATCGGTCCTTCAGGGCTCCCGAGGCAACGTAGGCTTTCCATGGCTGCACGTTACAATTAGACGGCGCCTGCTGAGCAATCTCGAAAATCCGCTGCATGACCTCTGTCGGAACTTCCCTTTTTAGAAACCCCCGCACCGAGCGGCGTTCATGGATTGCCTCAATCACGCTCAGTGTTGGATCTGCCTGTTCACTTTCTGCTGCGCCACTCACTCTTTGCTCCTCTCAGGGTGGTCTGAACAATGCCTTTGTCCGGACTTCGCTGCACAACGCCCGTCAGCTCAGAATTCTGCCTCCATCCACATCTACCGTGGTTCCGGTTACGAACTCATTGCCCATCACAAACAACAAGCCCTGGGCGACTTCCTCGGCTAAGCCCGGGCGTTTGATGAGATGAGTCGCAGTCATGGCCTTCAACTTCTCTTCTTTGTCCGCTTCCATCCAATCGAACATTGCCGTATCAATCGTGCCGGGTGACACAGCATTGACTCGAATTGGAGCCATCTCCACCGCCAGGCATCGGACCAGATTCTCGACCGAGGCGCCGACACAGCTCAGAGCCGACTGAGCGGGTCGAATTTTCCGGGCCGGCGACCCACTCACCAGAGTGATACTGCCTGTCTCTACCAGAAACGGCGCTCCAGTGCGCACGACTTTGGCATACCCCCAGAGTTTGTCATAGGCGGCCTTGAATTGCTCAGCAGTCTGCTCAAGGAAAGGCTTTAGGGTTCGTTCACCACCGATCGCTGCGGACACCAGATGATCGATACTGCCCGCCTCCTCGAACAGCGATTTCAGGGCTTCCTCATCGTGCGTATCCGCCTGCCTGACTTGGAAGCGTCCAGCAGCCAGCGTTTGGGCCTTTTCCAGATTGGCGTTGCTGCGCCCTGCTGCCAGCACCCGTGCTCCCTGTGCACTGGCGGCTGCTGCGGTGGCGAGGCCAATTCCAGCCGTGCCGCCTATGATGACGATGGTTTTTCCTTCCAGGCTACTGCTCATTACACTCTCCTGTTGTTGAGACGACTATTGAGACGACTATTGAAACGACTGCTAAAACGACGGCCCCCGGATTGGGACCCCAGTTCAGAAGCGCTTATTGTTAACTGGGGATGCTCTGATGAATGCAGTCATGCCGCTAGCTTGTCTGCATTCTACAGAGCATCTTTTGCATTCTACCCTTTGCTTCCCGCAATGATGCATGAATCTCAAAGGCTTACATCTACTCGCGACTCTGAGCTAGCTCGAATCAGCTGTTTTTCCCCAGAATACTGCCAGGATTGAGACCTCTGTAAACCGGTCAGCAAACCAGCAGTCATGACGGCAGAGTGCACGATTACTCGAACCTTAAATAGGATGTGACTGGATAGTTTAAGCTCGGCGCTGCTGGCGCAAAGCGGCGTGAGTAAAGCGGCGTGAGTAAAGCAGAGTCGAGCAAGGGACGATCTTAGGGAGGTTAGCCCGGTCAGACGAGTGAGATCGGGACATATTGCTCCGCAATTGGCCATTCGACTGCCTGCACGGCTATACTCATCAGGCGTTTTGCTTACCGGTGGTTAATCCTGCAATCGCAGCGATAGAGTCCGGCCCGGCATTTCAGTTTGCTGTATCTCGCGCGTCACGACAAAAAGTGAGAGCCGGACCAGAACCGAGTGGATATCCTAGGCAACTAACTCGTGGCAATATCCCGGACTCTGTCGATGGCTCCGCGCCCAGGGACCGGATTGAAAGTGCCTTATCGTCACCTGCATAGACCTGGCGACTGCGCGATCGTAACCACGGTCGTTTGCAATGGGAAAAAGGGCGACTCGTTGGCAGCACTAAAAAGTATGCTAACCAGTCAAGACAAGCGGAACGATAGCAAATTGGAAGATTTCCTGCGAATTATTGCCCTGACTGGGGTCGCCGGGCTGGCCATGCCGCTGGGTGCGGCGCTGTCGGCAATAGGTTTATTCAAGCGCGGCTGGCTAGCGACCGAACTGCGGCATTTGATCATGGCCTTCGGCGGCGGTGCTCTGCTGTCGGCCGTAGCACTGGTGCTGGTGCCAGAAGGCGCTGAAACCCTGAGCATCGCCCAGACTGCGTTCTGGTTTACTGCGGGTGGGCTCAGTTTTATGGCTCTGGATATTGCTCTGGAGCGGCTGCACTCTCCCATGGCGCAGTTGGCTGCCATGCTGTCAGACTTTATTCCGGAAGCGCTGGCACTCGGGGCAGCGTTAGCTGCCGGCAACAATATCGCAACCCTCATCGCCGCGCTGATGGCGCTGCAGAATCTGCCGGAGGGATTCAATTCGGCACTGGAACTTAAGGAAAACATTGGCATCAGCCACGCCCTGGCAACTGGATTGTTCCTTGTACTTGCACTCTTCGGACCCGTCTGCGGCGTGGTGGGTTTTTACCTGCTGGCGGACGCAGTCGTCGCCGTAAGCTCCATCATGCTTTTTGCTGCCGGCGGTATACTTTACATAACTTTCGGCGATATCGCGCCTCAGGCCAAACTCGACAGACACTGGTTCCCAGCCCTCGGTGCCGTGGCCGGTTTCCTTCTGGGCCTGATAGGTCACCAGCTAGCTGGTATGAACTGAGGATGCACTGATCAATGTCTATAGTTAAACCTCTGGACCGGCTGCATGTGGACCAAACGGATACCAGAGAATTAGAGGATCCCTAATACATTGACCATTTTTTTTCTGTTCGTTGTGTTCTTCCATGTCAGCGGTTTCTTGTCGTCTATCAACGCAATAATGAGCACACGCACGCCGCAGGGGGCAATTGCCTGGGCAGTATTCCTGATCAGTTTTCCGTATGTTGCTGTACCTGCTTACTGGATACTGGGCCGGGATAGATTCCGAGGCTATATTGTCGCCAGGAGAGATTCCCAGGATAAACTGTCGCAACTTGTTGACAGGGTCCAAAACGGATTATCCGAGTTTTGTACGCAGGACGAGAGCGATGCTTTAAGTGCCAACAACAGCGTCGCTACCCGCCTGACCGGAATGCCGTTCCTGCAGGGTAATTCGGTTCAGCTGCTCAAGGATGGTGAGGCAACGTTTAACAGCATCCTTCAGGGCCTTGAAAGGGCCAGAAAATTTGTTCTCTTCCAATTCTTCATTATTAAGAACGACGAGATTGGCCAGGAGATAAAGCGCGGGCTGATTGCCAGGGCCGCCTTGGGAGTAAGGATATATTTTCTCTACGACGAGATCGGCAGCCACCAACTGTCGGGTAGCTATCTGCAGGAATTAAAGAACGCTGGCATAAGCGTCAACGCATTCAATACGCGCAAGGGACCAAGCAATCGCTTCCAACTGAATTTCCGAAACCATCGCAAACTTGTCGTCATCGACGCCTCAGAGGCCTGGATCGGAGGCCACAACGTGGGTGACGAATATCTTGGCCGCGATCCGAAATTTGGACACTGGCGAGACACCCACGTGCATATCAAGGGGCCTGCTGCAATTGCGTCTCAGCTCTCTTTCCTCCAGGACTGGTATTGGGCCACCGATTCCCTCCTCGAACTGGATTGGACGCCGCATAGGTCCGAGTCGAATTTACCCGTCCTGATCGCCGCCACCGGCCCCGCCGACCAATTTGAAACCGCTAGCCTTTTATTCACTCATGCCATCAACTCGGCGCAGGAACGCATCTGGATCGCCAGTCCTTATTTCGTCCCGGACGAGGCGGTGATGCAGGCACTGAAGCTTGCCAGCACGCGAGGTGTGGATGTACGCATTCTCATACCCGACAAACCCGATCATCTGGGTCCCTACCTGGCAGCCTTCGCCTACCAGTTAAAGGCTTCCGGTACCGGAGTGAAGTTCTACCGCTACACCAATGGCTTTATGCATCAGAAGATCCTGCTTCAAGATAATCTTGTCAGTTCGGTAGGCAGCGCCAATTTCGATAATCGATCTTTTCGACTCAATTTTGAAATCAGCGCCATTATTGCTGACGCCGATTTCTCCCGACAGGTCGAAGCCATGCTGCAAGCCGATTTTGAAGCCGCCAATCTGATGCAACCATTCGCACTGACAGAGAAGCCCTACTGGTTCCAGTTAGCGGTCAATCTGGCCCGACTTGCCTCGCCGCTGCAGTAGCACGGCAAAACGCTTGTGGTCTGAGGAAACTTCTATGCGAATGCAGTCATGTACAGGAAGTGTCGCTGCAAAGGCTCCTTGGGCCGCCGGGATTGGTGTGGAAGCCGCAGAGGGATCAATTGGCGATTCGATGCACTATTCGGGTGCATGGCGCTCACAAACGCGGCAAGAAGGGCTTGAGAAGGCATACCCAAGTTGTCTAAGCAGCAGCGTCTTAATCTGGCGACCGTGCTCACGGACCCTTTCTGTTAGTGACAATCCCTGCCGTTGGCGCGTTTTTAGAGCACCCGCATCGCGGTCTGGCGTTATTGTGGTACAAAAAATGCGTTCAGCTCTGGACAACGACCACTCAAGGAGCACAGCGTGATCAAATGTCCCGGTAATATAAGTAAGTCGAAACTCGCCCTGGCTGTTGCCAGTGTCTTCTATTTAAGCGCCTGCAGCGAGGACAGCGCTACCCTCTCGGAAGAGATATCGGAATCTCCGCCGGCCATCAACTCACCGATGACCAATCCCTCGACCGCATCGCTGGGTATTCGCCCCAATGGTGATACCGAGCGGGAAATGGACATGAGCCTGGTGCACTCCGACGAACTGAGAAATATCTATTCTCATATCGACACCAATATTGATCAGCATGTCGTCAACCTGCAACGCTGGATTCAACAGCCAAGCATTTCCAACACCGGCGAGGGCATTCAGGAATCGGCCTACATGGTGGAGGGTTTCTTCGACCAACTGGGTTGCCAGGAGACGCAGGTCTATGACGTTGGCATCACCGAATGGGGCCAGCAAGGCAATCCGGTAGTCTACGCCAACTGCGACGAGGGCGCGGAAAAAACCATGGTGGTTTACTGGATGTATGACACCATGCCGATCACCCAGCCCGACCTCTGGACGGCACCGCCTTTCGAAGGCCGGCTGGTGGAACAGGCACCTTTTCCTAAAGTGCTGATTGGGCGCGGCGCCACTAATTCCAAAGGCGGACAGATGGCGTTCTGGAACGCAATGATGTCAATCAAAGCCGTCACCGGTAAGTTGCCGGTAAACCTTATCTTCGTTGCCGAAGGTGACGAGGAAAGGATGTCCATCGGCTACCGCAAATTCGTGCGAGATCATCCGGAACTGTTCGCGGACGCCGATGTAATGTGGGGTTACGGCGCATCGGAAGGCTGTGTGTTCGTAGAGTTGATAACGAGCGGCGAAAGCTGGGGCCGCGGTCCCACCTACAGCAACATTCACGGCGGCCGTAAGCGTGCCGTCGACGCCCCCGCCTGGCGCCATATTCAAATGCTCTCGACCCTGGTGGACGAAACCGGTAACCGGGTAATGATCGATGGTTTTTATGACGATATTGAACCCCTTACCGAGGAAGAAGAAGCTTCGCTGCGTCGCGCCGCAGAAGACTACGATGTTGAAATCGCCGCGGAAAACCTCGGTGTCGCCCGCTTCATCTCCGACGACCCCTATGAAATCAATAAGATGTCCCGCTACGGGACATCCATGAATCTTGACGGTATCTGGGGCGGTAATATGTTCGAAGGCGGTTCTGGCGCTATCCTGCCCAACCGCATCGTGTCAAAGCACAACTTTCGTTACGTGCCCAATCAGGACGGTCTGAAAATTGTCGACTTGCTGCGCGTTCACCTCGACGAGCATGGTTATGAGGACGTCGAGATCAACATTGTGGGTGACGTACCCTGGGCTAAAATGAGCTACGAAAACGACCTCGCCTACGCCATTGATGACATGCGCGCCATCTTCGGAGTCCCTGAGCGAGAGCCGGTCAATCACCCTTCCATTCTCGGCGGCTATTGGCCCGCGTATCTGTTCGCCGGTGACGTGGTAGATATTCCCATCGCCAGTGGCATGGTAGGCAGCGGCGGTAACGCTCACGCCGCCAATGAATTTTTCGTCATCGAGGGCGCCGGCAACACTTACGGCATGGCAGGTATGGAGAAATCGATCGCCACCGTGATCTATGAATACGCAGGACTCAACGAGCCGGAGTAAGTTACTTCTCTCCAATACTCAGGCGTTCGCTGCGGGCAAACCTGGTCAGACAACCAGATCGCCCCGCAGCGTCTCGCCACCCTGTGGCAGCCCGCAACAATTTCGGGTTCGAAAATCCTTTTTTACTGGGGACACTAATAGTTTAATAACTTAATCGCAAAGACAATGAATAACAGTGCCTCTCGGGAATTTGGACAACTCAGCACGCGCCTTTTGGAGCTGAATTAAAAAATCAGCGCCAAGGCAAAGCAGTCATCAGAGTGTCAGTTATTAACAAGTAAATCAGCTACCGGCCCGATTATATCCACCGCCCTGGTGGGCAGCGTGGTGGATGTGAAGAACCACCTGAAATCGGCGCGGGAATTAGCTATTAGCTGTGTGGCCGGGTCCTACTACTCACAGGCAATCGGCCAGCGGCGTGCACTCTACTATGGTTGGGGTTAGCAAACTTTGGCATGGCTGCCTCAGAAAGCATAGTTCCTTCTAGGGAAGCTCTTTTTTTTTTCGTAAATAAAAAAAACCCCGCAATGTAAAGCGGGGTTTTATTACTTCTCATGTTGTTTTCTTAGCTGTATTCACGCTGCCTTCTGAGCCCCAGAGCAAACAATCCGAGAGCGAGCAGCAAGAGCGTACCGGGCTCAGGAACACTACCGGGGACATTGCCAGTTCCTGGACCGGCATTGAGAGCAGCGATCGCCAAAAGATCAGGTCCGCTGCCGCCAACGCCAGTGAACAGACCTGAGACTTTCACAGCGTCAACCAATGAGCCAGCCGCCAGACCGAAATCATCCAGGTTGACGAAGCCTATGTTGGTTGCGAAACCGGAAGTGGATTCACCAGGCACTACCGAAGTGGTTGTGTACGTCAAAGATGAACTAAAGGTCGCTCCCCCATCGGTGCTGACAGACAACAGGAAGTCTTCCGCCGGAGCTCCGGCTTCCCAAATGGCGAAATCCGCCCCCGCGCCATTTTCTATCGAAGCCAATCCGAATCCGGGAACGATGAAATCCGCAACGCCACCTGAAGGACCTGCCCCAAGTGCCAGACCTTTGGTCAGGTCTGACCCAACAATAAAGGGTTCAGCCTCGGCAATGGTGAATGGGCCAGAACTCACAGGCACCCCAGAGCCGAAAATCAACGAAGTTGAGGATAGTGAACTGCCCACCACAACATTCGAAAAATTGTCGCTGTCTACCATAATCGGCCCTGTGTCGGTCGGCATCATGATTGGCGCTGCCTGCGCCTTAACACCAACGAGGAGCAAGGTCAGTAGAATGGATGAAGCAATAAGCTTGTTCTTAAACGATATAGAGAGTGTCATTTGGATTATTCCTTGAAGCAATTTTGAATTTTTCCACACCTAAAATTGAAAAC
>JGI12109J20283_10615136_pt1 | contig 20402 bp, 21 predicted proteins | sample ElkSlonscriptome_12_FD_20283 | JGI IMG/M metagenome (IMG submission 20283)
CAGTTACGGGCGGGCCTTCCTGGTGGGTCTGCTGAACACCCTGCTGGTGTCGGTGATCGGCGTCGTGCTGGCCACCCTCATGGGCTTCATCGTCGGCGTGGCCCGGCTGTCCAAGAACTGGCTGATCTCGCAGATCGCCATGGTGTACGTGGAGGTGATCCGCAACCTGCCGCTGTTGCTGCAATTGTTCTTTTGGTATTTCGCAGTACTGCGGGCGCTGCCGAGCCCCCGCGACAGCATCCCGCTGTGGGAAAGCTTCTTTCTCAACAACCGCGGTTTCTCGGTGCCCCGGCCCCTGCCGGAGGCGGATTTCTGGCTGATCCCGGTGGCCCTGCTGGTGGCCATCGCCGCCAGTTTCCTGGTGGCCCGCACCGCCAAGCGGCGCCAGGATCTCACCGGCGAGCAGTTCCCGGTGCTATCGGCCAATATCGGCATGATCATCGGCCTGCCGTTGCTGGCCGCCGTTCTCACCGGTTTTCCCCTGCACTGGGAGTACCCGGAACTGCGGGGTTTCAACTTCCAGGGCGGCATCACCCTGATCCCGGAACTCGTCTCGCTGGTGCTGGCGCTGACCATCTACACCGCGAGCTTCATCGCCGAGATCGTCCGCGCCGGGATTCTCTCGGTCAGCAAGGGTCAGACCGAGGCGGCCTATTCCGTGGGCCTGCAACCGGGACTGACGCTACGCAAGGTGATCATCCCCCAGGCCCTGCGGGTGATCATCCCGCCGCTCACCAGCCAGTACCTGAACCTCACCAAGAACTCCTCGCTGGCGGCGGCGATTGCTTACCCGGACCTGGTGTTGATCTTCGCCGGCATCACCCTCAACCAGACCGGCCAGGCGGTGGAGGTGATCGGTATCACCATGGCGGTGTATCTCACCATCAGCCTGAGTATCTCGTTCTTCATGAACGTCTATAACAAACGCATGGCCTTGGTGGAGCGTTAGCCATGACCGACAAGACCGTGGATGCCCATCGCATCGACCCACCGTCCCTGGCGGGCACCTACAATCCCCGGCCCTACGAACCGGGCACCCATCCCGATCTGCCGCCCCCGGGCAACACCATCGGCCTGCAGGGCTGGCTGCGCCAGAACCTGTTCTCCTCGCCGCTGAATACCCTGGCCACCCTGGTGGGGCTGTACCTGATCTGGCTCACACTGCCGCCGTTGCTGTCCTGGGCCATCTTCGACGCCGACTGGCGCGGCAGCACCGCCGAGGACTGCAGCAGCGACGGCGCCTGCTGGGTGTTCATCCAGACCTGGTTCAAGCAGTTGATGTACGGACGTTATCCGGACGAGGAGCTGTGGCGCATCAACCTGAGCTACCTGATCGGCGCCATCGGTATCGGCTATCTGGTGATACCCGATCTGCCGAGGAAACCCTGGGTGGGTGCCTTCATGCTGATCGTGTTTCCGGCCATTGCGCTGGAATTGTTCACCGGCGGCGAGTTCGGCCTGCCGGCGGTGGAGACCGCCCGCTGGGGCGGGTTGTTTCTCACCCTGGTAGTGGCCTCGGTAGGGATCGTGTTCTCCCTGCCGCTGGGCGTCCTGCTGGCCCTGGGGCGGCGCTCGGACATGCCCATCATCCGCGCCATCTCGGTGGCCTTCATCGAGTTCTGGCGGGGGGTGCCGCTGATCACCGTGCTGTTCATGGCCTCGGTGATGTTCCCGCTGTTCATGCCCGAGGGGGTGAATTTCGATAAACTCCTGCGCGCCCTGTTCGGGGTGATGCTGTTCGCCTCGGCCTACATGGCCGAGGTGGTGCGCGGCGGTTTGCAGGCCATTCCCAAGGGCCAGTACGAGGCCGCCGAGTCGCTGGGCCTGTCCTACTGGAAGATGATGGGACTGATCATCCTGCCCCAGGCCCTGAAGATGGTGATCCCAGGCATCGTCAACACCTTCATCGGGCTGTTCAAGGACACCACGCTGGTGTCCATCATCGGCTTGTTCGACCTGCTCGGCATGGCCCAGGCGGCGCTCACCAACCCCGACTGGCCGGGCTACGCCGCCGAGAGCTATGTGTTCGCGGGTTTGGTGTTCTGGGTGTTCTGCTTCGCCATGTCCCGTTATAGCCAGTACCTGGAGCGCAAGCTCCACACCGGTCACTGATTTTCTCCGGAGAGATTCCCATGTCAGATGCCGTCGACACCAGCCCGAAAACCCCCATCAAGGAGATGAAGATCTCCCAGGAGATCATGATCCAGATGCAGGGGGTGCATAAATGGTTCGGGCAGTTCCATGTCCTGAAGGATATCAACCTCACCGTCAACCGGGGCGAGCGGATCGTCATCTGCGGTCCCTCCGGTTCCGGTAAATCCACCCTGATTCGCTGCATCAACCGGCTGGAGGAACACCAGCAGGGCAAGATCGTGGTGGAGGGCACCGAACTCACCAACGATCTCAAGCATATCGAGATGATCCGCCGGGAAGTGGGCATGGTGTTCCAGCACTTCAACCTGTTTCCCCATCTGTCGGTGCTGGACAACCTGACGCTGGCCCCGATATGGGTGCGCAAGACCCCTCGCCGGGAGGCCGAGCAACAGGCCATGCATTTCCTGGAGCGGGTGAAGATCCCCGAGCAGGCCCACAAGTACCCGGGCCAGCTCTCCGGCGGTCAGCAGCAGCGGGTGGCGATTGCCAGAAGCCTGTGCATGAATCCCAAGATCATGCTGTTCGACGAACCCACCTCGGCGCTGGACCCGGAGATGATCAAGGAGGTGCTGGACACCATGATCAGTCTCGCCGAGGAGGGCATGACCATGATCTGCGTCACCCACGAGATGGGATTCGCCAAGACCGTGGCCAACCGGGTGATCTTCATGGACGGCGGCGAGATCATCGAGGAGAACGAGCCGGAGCAGTTCTTCAACCATCCCCGCCACGACCGCACCAAGCTGTTCCTCAGCCAGATCCTCGCCCACTGAGCGCCGTGGATCGGGTCTACTACTTCGCCTACGGCTCCAACCTGCACCCGCCGCGGCTGGCCGCGCGGGTGCCCTCCAGCCGCTTCCATGGCTTGGCCCGGCTACGCGGCCATAAATTATATTTCCACAAGCGTGGCGGCGACGGCTCGGGTAAATGTAATGTCCACTTCACCGGACGGTCCACGGATATCGTCCACGGCGCGGTGTTCGCCATGCACCGCGCCGAGGTGCGGCTGCTGGACCGGGTGGAAGGGGTCGGCCACGGCTACTGGCGAGTGGCCCGGCCCCTGTCGGTGGGCGGACGGCTGACCCGGGTGTTTTACTACGTGGCCCAGCCGGATTTCATCGAGGCGCGTCTCGCGCCGTTCGACTGGTATCATGCGCTGGTACTGAGCGGCGCCCGGGGCCACCGGTTTCCAGCGCAATATCTGCGGGAGATCGCCACCATCGCCACGGTCGGCGACCACGACCGCCATCGGGATCGGCACCATCGCCGGCTGCTGGGGAAGCGCCCGGCAGGAGGTTTTTCAACTCTCCGAAAAACCTAGTATCATGCTAAGCTATAGCGATTTTCCACGTTTCCTGGGACGATCATGATGACACTGCCGACCCCTGATTTTCGCCGGCTGGCGCTGCTGCTGAGCCTGTGCTGCCTGGCCACCCTCGCGCAGGCCGAGACCTTCATCCTGCCCCCGCCCGGGGTGGACGTGGTGGGCGAGATCCGCCTGATCACCGCCCGCCACGAGGACACCCTGATGGATATCGCCCGGCGCCACGACGTGGGCTACGACGAGATCATCCAGGCCAATCCCGGGGTGAGCCGCTGGTTGCCCGGCGAGGGCACCGTGGTGGTGCTGCCCACCCGCTATATCCTGCCCGCCGCGCCGCGCCGGGGGCTGGTGCTGAATATCGCCGAGAAGCGCCTGTATTACTATCCCCCTGCCAGACCGGGGGAGAAACCCAGGGTCATCACCTATCCCATCGGCGTGGGCCGGATGGACTGGAAAACCCCGCTCGGTACCACCAGTATCGTCCGCAAGCAGAAAAACCCGCCCTGGTACCCGCCAGAATCCATCCGCGCCGAACACGCCGCGCAGGGGGATTTCCTGCCCACCCGGGTAGCCCCCGGTCCCGATAATCCCCTGGGTACCCGGGCGCTACGGCTCGGTATTCCCGCCTACCTGATCCACGGCACCAACAAACAGGACGGGGTGGGCAGCATGGTCTCCCACGGCTGCATTCGCCTCTGGAACGAGCATGTGGAACAACTCTACGAGATGGTGCCGGAAGGAACCCAGGTGACCATCGTCGATCAGCCCATCAAGGTGGGTTGGCTGGCCGGGATCCTGTTCATGGAAACCCATGGGCATCTGCCCGAGGACAACCTTCCCAATCAGTTCGATACCGCCGACGCCATGGCGCTGGTCGAGAAGAAGGTCGGCGAGCGTGCCGGAATGGTGGACCCGGTCACCGTGGAACTGGTGGTGGAACAGGCCAGTGGGCTGGTGGTGCCGGTATCGGGTATCGAAACCTGAGCATTCGCCATCCCTGAAACGCGACGACCCCGCCGGAGCGGGGTCGTTTCTCGGTGAGAACCGATCAGACCATCACTTCAGCATGGAGCGACGGAACATCCGGTTCATTGCCGCTTCCAGCGCATCCACCTTCTGGCTAGCGGCGGAGGCGGTGGTGTTGGCATTCTGGGCGGTGGCCTCGGCGCGCTGGGCGACAGCCAGGGCCTGATTGGCGGTCTGCTGGGCCTCCACGGCGATGACGCGGACCTCTTCCAGCTGCGCGGTGGTGGCGCAGCCACTGGCCAGAGCGATGGCTAGAACCGCGACGGTACTGGCGATAACGCGGGATTTCTGGATCATAAGCGAGTTCCTTGTTGGTTGCGTGTTTGTTCAGGCGAATTCGCCGATAACGGCGGCGATCGGGCTAGTATATGCCAGCCGACCGTTGCCTGACGAGAGACCCCCTATAATCTTTCGAGGATCGATCCCACCGGCCGTTCAGCGAATCTCCACCCGCATTCCGGGCCGGATCCAGCGCGACAGCCGGTCGATCTGCTGGTTGTCCACCGCCACGCAACCCAGGGTCCAGTCGAACAGGGCATGCACCTCGGGGTCGGCGCCGCCGAGGCCATGGATGCCGATGTAGCCCCCCAGCGGCGTGCTCTGGGGCGGGGTCTGGCCGCTCAGCAGGGCGTTGCGGATGGTGAGAAAAGTGGGCCGGTCGATGCGCCCGTCCCGGTAGGCGTGCTCGGCATGATCCAGGTTGGGGTAATCCAACCCGAAGAACAGCCGGAAGCGACTGCCCGGGTTGATCCAGCCCACCCGGAACTCGCCGTGGGGAGTGATCTCGTCGCCCCGGCGAAGCTTAGGTCCCACGCCGCCGCCGCCGAAGGCCACCCCCTCGAACACCTCCAGGGGAATGCCCGCGCCCATCACCGAGAGCGTCTCCTGCTCCACGTCCACCACCACCCAGGGCATGGGCTTGGGTTCCACGCGGATGTCCGCCACGGACGCCCCGGCCCACAGGGCGCAGATGCCGATGAATGCCGATTTCACCCACATACGGTCGATTCCTCAGGGTTGCAGTAACTGTCCGGGACGCCGGTGGGCGAGTTTCTCGACCCCGGCGATCTTGCAAAGGCTCTGGCCCGGGCGCACCAGTTTGTCCGCCAGACAGGTGAAGAAGATACCCTCGGCGGCGCTCTCGATGGGCTTCACCCCCTCCTCCGGGCGGGCCGCCAGCGGATCCACCAGTTCGGCCACCACCTCGCCCCGACGTACCCGATCCCCCAGCCGCTTGCGGTAGTTCACCACCCCGGCGCTGGGCGCCACCGGGATATCCACCCCCTCCAGCGGCACCTCCAGATAACGGGCGGCGGGCAACGCTCCGGGATCGCCCGCGATCACCCCCCGCCGTTGCAGGAACCGGTACAGCGCCGCGGCATCCTGCCGGGCAAGCTCCCCGCCCACATCGGCGCGTCCCCGCAACTCCAGGGTGGTGGCGAAGCAGGCCAGGGCAATGGGCGTGGCGGCGCCGAAGTGGCGGCGCAGTTTCCACCACGGCCCGGCCACCGCCTCGTCGAAGGGCTGCCCGCCGGGATCGTCCTCCAGCATCAGCACCTCGGCGCCGGTGTCGGCGGCCAGTTGCCGGGCGATGACCTGATGATGGCGGGAGGCATACAGATGCACCAGCGCCTCGTCGTCGCAGTGCAGATCCAGCGCCAGATCGGCGTCGATGGCCAGCCGCAACAGGGCGGTCTTGAGGGTCTCGGTCTCGCCGCTGCGGATCTGCTCGTCCAGCACCGCGGTGAGCACCTGGCGAATCAGCGCCGTGTTGGCCTGGGCATCGTTGCCCAGTCGCCCCTCCAGCCGGGCCGCGGCAATCCCGGCGAGATCCGGGAAGCCGCGGTTGAAGTTACCGGTGCCGTCGAAACCGAAGCGCCCCACCAGATGGCCGTTCAGATGCTGGGTCAACCCCACCGGATTGGCCACCGGCACGATGACGATCTCGCCAGTGATGGCCGACGCCGGCGTGCCATCCAGCAACCGACGCAACTCGTGGAGCACCAGCAGGCCGGGATGCTCGTCGGCATGCAGCCCGGCATGTAGATAGGCCCTGGGGCGGGCGCCGGGGAGGCCGTGGCGACACACGGCGAGACTGCGGCTGGTGCCCGGGGCGGGGCTCGGCAGGAGAATCTGGGAATAACTACTCATGGATCACGCGGTTCACGGGATGATGGGGAGCCACAGCATAGCCAAGGCGCTAGCGCGGCGCCATACGGATGGCGCCGTCCAGCCGGATCACCTCGCCGTTCAGCATGGGATTCTGGACGATGTGCGCCACCAGCGCGGCGTACTCGGCCGGCTCCCCCAGCCGCGAGGGAAACGGCACCTGCTTGCCCAGCGACTCCCGTGCCGCCTCCGGCAGGGCCGCCATCATGGGGGTGTCGAAGATCCCCGGCGCCACCGTCATCACCCGGATGCCGTATCCCGCCAGTTCCCGGGCGATGGGCAGGGTCATGCCCACCACCCCACCCTTGGAGGCGGCATAGCTGGCCTGCCCCACCTGCCCGTCGAAGGCGGCGATGGAGGCGGTGTTGACGATCACGCCCCGCTCGCCGCCCTCGTCCGGCGGATTGCCGGTCATGGCCGCCGCCGCCAGCCGGATCACGTTGAAGCTGCCGATCAGGTTCACCTGGATGCCGCGGCTGAAGGTATCGAGATCATGGGGCGAGCCGTCCTTGCCCAGCACCCGCGCCACCACCACGATGCCGGCACAGTTCACCGCACCGTGCAGCCCACCCAGTTCTTGCCGGCAGCCCGCCACCGCCGCCGCCACCGGCGCCTCCTCGGTGACATCGGCCGCAAAAAAACGGGTGGCCTCGCCCAGTTCGCGGGCAAGCTGCTCGCCGGCCGCGGCGTTGCGGTCGACGATGGCCACCCGGGCGCCCTCGGCCACCAACCGCCGCACCGTGGCCTCGCCGAGCCCGGAGCCGCCGCCGCTCACCAGAAACACCTTATCCCTGATCTGCATCCTCAGGCTCCCTGATCGTCGTGGTCGGGGGTGCCGGCAGCGGGGGGCGGTTCCGCCTCCGACGCCGTCGCGGGCGGCCGCGCCGGCAGACTGTCCAGACGTTGCTGTAGCCCCTGCAACTCCTCGTGCAGGCGTTGCAGATCCCGCTGGGTGGGGACCGACAGGCGATCCAGCACCCCCTGCAGCCGGCGCCGGAACAGGTTATCCAGCCCCGGCACCTCCGGCGGATTCACCGCCGGCAGGCGCGACTGGCGGCTGCGCAGGAACTGCTCGCCGCTACTGGCCAGGTCGGCCAGCACCGCGGGCGTGGTGCGGGCGGTCTTCACGGCGGCGCCCAGCGCCACCAGGAAAGCCGTGCGCCCCACCCCGGTCACCTGGCTGGCGAGACCGGAGCGGGCGGCACGGGGTTGTAGTTTACGGGCCATGGATCGCCTCCTGTGGGGCCGCATCGCCGGTGGGGCCGCGGCCTGGTATTCGGATGCCGGCAAACTATTCTCTATAGGCAAGCCCTATCCAGCCGTCAACGGAGCCGCCATGCCCGATGCCGAACTTTGCCGCCGGATCCTCGCCGCCGTGGACGAGGGTTTCGAGGCGCAGTTGCAGTTCACCGAGGATCTCACCCGCATCCCCTCCCTGCGCGGCCAGGAGGCCACCGCCCAGGACTTCATGGCCCGGGCGCTGGCCGGGCGCGGCTACGGCGTGGATCGCTGGCGGATCCGCGAAGCCGATATCCGCCATCTGCCGGGCTTCTCGCCGGTGCTGCACACAAGCTACATTGATGCCTGGAACGTGGTGGGTAGCCACCGACCCCGCCAGCCGCAGGGCCGCTCGCTGATCCTCAACGGCCATATCGACGTGGTGCCCACCGGCCCCGAGGAACTGTGGACCTCGCCGCCGTTCGAGCCGCGCCGCGCCGGGGGCTGGCTGTACGGGCGCGGTGCGGGCGATATGAAGGCCGGTCTGGTGGCGAATATCTTCGCCCTGGATGCCCTCGCCCGCCTGGGCCTGCAACCGGCGGCCGAGGTCTATATCCAGTCGGTGGTGGAGGAGGAATGCACCGGCAACGGCGCACTGGCCTGCCTGCAACGGGGTTACCGGGCCGATGCGGCCATTATCCCTGAGCCCATGGGCGATAGCCTGTCGGTGGCCCAGGTGGGGGTGATCTGGATGCAGGTGCGGGTGGCGGGGCGTCCGGCCCACGCGGCCTATGCCAGCCAGGGTTTCAACGCGATAGAGGCGTGTTTTCCCATCATCCAGGCGCTGCATCGCCTGGAGGATCGCTGGAACGAACACAGGCACCCGAAATATCACCAGCACCCCCACCCCATCAACTTCGTGGTGAGCGGCATCGAGGGGGGCGACTGGACCTCCAGCGTGCCCTCCTGGTGTACCTTCAACCTGCGGGCCGGCATCTACCCGGACCAGGACGTGGACCAGGCCCGCCGGCAACTGGAGGAGGTGATCCGCGAGGCCACCCGGCAAAATCCCCACCTGTCCAATAATCCTCCCACGATCACCTATCACGGTTTCACCGCGCCGGGCTATGTGCTGCCGGAGGACACCGAGGCGGAGCGGGTGCTACGGGGCGCCTATCGCAGCGCCACCGGCAAGGATCTGGCCCACCGGGTGCTCACCGGGCTCACCGATGCCCGCTTTTTCGGGCTCTACCAGGACACCCCGGCCATGGTGTTCGGTCCCACCGCCGAAGATATCCACGCCTTCGACGAACGGGTGGAGATCGACTCCATCCGCCGGGTGACGGGGGTGATCGCGTCATTCCTGGCCGACTGGTGCGGCCTGGAGGAGCGCTGAGCGCCACCATGCCCGTACAGCTTTTTAACCTCCGCAATGTCCCGGACGACGAGGCCGACGAGATCCGGGCGCTGCTGGAAGAACACCACATCGACTACTACGAGACGCCCCCGGGCAACTGGGGCATCTCCATCCCGGCGCTGTGGCTACGGGACGATGATCGACTGACCGAGGCCCGGGCGCTGATCGAACGCTATGAGGCGGCGCGCCTGAGCAGGATGCGGGCCGAGTACCGGCGGGCGGCACGGGCCGGAGAGTTACCCACCCTGCGGGCGCGCATCAAACACAATCCCGTACAGTTCCTGATCATCGCGGCCTTCGTGCTGGTGGTGTTGTACTTTTCCATCTGGCCGTTTCTCGACCTCGGCCGTTAGCCGGCACCGGCTACAGGCTCGGCACCGCCGCCAGCAGCTTGCGGGTGTACTCGTGCCGGGGATCGCGATAGATCATCTCGGCGCTGGCCTGCTCGACGATCTCGCCCCCGGTCATCACCAGCACGGTGTCGGCGATATGCTCCACCACCGCCAGATCGTGGGCGATGAACAGATAGGTCAGGCCCAGTTCCTCCTGGAGATCCTGTAGCAGGTTGACGATCTGCGCCTGCACCGACACATCCAGCGCCGACACCGGCTCGTCGCAGATCAGGAACTCCGGCTCCATGGCCAACGCCCGGGCGATACCGATGCGCTGGCGCTGGCCACCGGAGAACTCGTGGGGATAGCGTCCCAGGCAATCCGGGCTGATCCCCACCCGCGCCAGCAACGCCACCGAGCGCTCCCGACAATCACTGCGGGACAGATCCGGAAAGTGGATCTCCAGCGGCTCGGCCATCACCTTCTCAATGGTCATGCGTGGGTTCAGGGAATTGAACGGGTCCTGGAAGATCACCTGCATCTTCTTCCGGTAGGGAAAGAAGGCGCTCGTCGACAGCGCGCTGATCTCGGCATCCTGGTAGTAGATCCTGCCGGCGGTGGGTTTGTAGATGCCGACGATGGCCCGCCCGATGGTGGACTTGCCGCTACCCGACTCCCCCACCAAGCCCACCGTGGTGCCCCGGGGAATCTCGAAGCTCACCCCGTCCACCGCCCGGATATGACCCACGGTGCGGCGAAACACCCCGGCGCGCACCGGGAAATACACCTTCAGATCCTCCACCCGCAGCAGTGGCGCGGACGCCTGCACCGGGCTCATGAATCCGCCTCCAGCTTTGCATGATCGATGGTGGCCAGGCGCCGGCGCCGGCTGCCCAGGCGGGGAATGCAGTCGATCAACGCCCGGGTATAGGGATGGCGGGGCTCGGCCAGCACCTGTGCGGTCTCACCGAACTCCACCAGTTCGCCGCGGAACATCACCGCCACCCGGTCGGCAAAATCCTTGACGATGCCGAAATTGTGGGTGATCAGCAGGATCGCCATGCCGGTCTCCGCCCGCAGGCGCTTGAGCAGCGCCATGATCTCCGCCTGGATGGTCACATCCAGCGCGGTGGTGGGTTCATCGGCCACCAGCAGACGGGGCTGGCAGGCCAGCGCCATGGCGATCATCACCCGCTGGTTCATGCCGCCGGAGAGCTGGTGGGGATAGTTGTCGTAGCGCCGCTCCGGCTCGCGGATGCCCACCCGGGTGAGCGCCTCCACCACCTGATCGCGCACCTCTTTACGGGGATAGTGATAGCGGATCGCCTCGGCGATCTGCTCGCCCACGGTGAATACCGGGTTCAGCGAGGCCATGGGTTCCTGGAAGATATAGGCGATCTCCTTGCCACGGATGGCCCTGAGCGTTGCCTGGTCCAGTTGCAGCATGTCCCGATCGCCGTAGAGAATGCGCCCCGCCAGTCCGCAGGTCTCGGGCAGCAGCCGGGTCAGGGCCAGGGCGGTGACGCTCTTGCCACTGCCGGATTCGCCCACCACCGCCAGGGTCTCGCCCTCGCGCATCTGGAAACTCACGCCCTTCACCGCCTGCACCACACCGTGGCGGGTGCGAAAACGAATGGCCAGATCCTCCACCGAGAGCAGGGTGTGGTCGTTGCTGGCGGTCATAGCTTCATCCTCGGATCGACGATATCCCGCAGCGCATCGCCCAGCACGTTGAAGGCGATCACCGTGACGAAGATCGCCGCCCCGGGGCTCAGCAACCACCAGAAACCCAGCATGAACACCTTCATGTCCTCCTGGGCCTGGGACAGCATCAGACCCCAGGAGGCCGAGGGTTCCTGGATGCCCAGCCCCAGGAAACTCAGCGCCGCCTCGCCAAGGATATAGGCCGGGATGGAGAGGGTGGCGGCCACCAGCAGATAGCTGGTGAGATTCGGCAGGATATGTTTGGTGAGAATCTTCAGCGTCGATTGCCCCATGCACTCGGCGGCCATCACGAAGGGGCGGTTACGCAGCGACAGGGAGAGCCCGCGGATGATCCGCGCCGTGCCCGCCCAGCCGATGGCCGCGAGGATGATGACGATGAGGATATACATCTGCGCGGATTCGAAATTCGGTGCCAGCGTGGCCCTGAGCGCCAGCAGCAGATACAGCCCCGGAATGGCCATCAGGAACTCCACCAGCCGCATGGCCCAGAAATCCACCCGCCCGCCGAAGTAGCCCGCCAGTCCCCCCACCAGAAAGCCCATCACCATGGTGATGCTGATGCCGATCAGGCCGATGCTGAGGCTGATGCGGGCACCGTACAGCAGGCGCGTGAACACGTCCCGGCCGGTGGTGTCGCTGCCCAGCAGATACACCCGGTGGGCGGGATCGTCGGTGGCGGGCTGAAATAAATGAGTATCGGCGGGGATCAATCCGAACAGCCGGTAAGGGTAGCCTGACGCGAACCATGCCAGGGGAAAGGCCTCGCCGCTGGGCACCCACCGACCCGCCGCCGGGTCGGCGTTCTCGTAGATCCGCACCCATACCCGGCCATCCTCCCAGTACAGCCCGGTGGGCGGGTGAAAGGCATGATCCAAGCTCTGCTCGGCGGGCGGATAGGGCGCCAGGAACGAGGCGAAAATGGCCGCCAGATACATCAGCACCAGCAACACCAGCGCAGCGAAACCCAGCGGCCGGCGCAGCAATTCCAGCAGGAGATGCTGTCTCATGCCGCCGACTCCAGGCGGATGCGCGGATCCGACCAGGCCAGCAACAGATCGGCCAGCAGATTGCCCAGCATCAGCATCAACGCCCCCATCATCACCGAGGCCATCACCACGAACTGATCCTGCTTCAGCAGCGCGTCGTAGACCAGTTGCCCGAGCCCCGGATAGTTCATGATGTTCTCCACCAGGAGCGCCCCGGACAGGAGGCTGGAAAAGGCGAAACCGAAGGCGGTGATCAACGGATTGATGGCGTTACGCAGCACATGCTTGAACATCACCACCCCCTCGGGCAATCCCTTGGCGCGGGCGGTGTTGACGAACTCGGCGCGCAGATAGTCCAGAAAATTCGCCCGCATGATACGCATCATCCCGGCGATCATGGAGGCCCCCAGCACCACCGTGGGCAGGATCAGATGATAGGCAATGTCCAGGAACTTCCCCACCGGCGAGAGAAACTCGTACTCGATGCTGGTCAACCCGCCGGTGGGAAACCAGCCGCTGCGGGCGGCGAAGAACACCGCCAGCACGGCCAGGAAAAACTCCGGGATGGACAGCGCCGCGTAGGCCAGCAAGGCGCTGATGCGATCGAACAACGAGTCCTTGTGGATGGCCGCCAGCACCCCCAGCGGGATGGCGATACTCCAGGCGAACACGATGGAGGTGAACGACAGCAGCAGGGTGGCCGGGATCCGGGTGGCCAGCAGATCCACCACCGGCACCTTGTAGGACCAGGAAAAGCCAAGATCCATGTCGATCTCGAACCGATTCCACCAGTGGGCGGCGTTCTCGTTCCAGCCGATGGGCCAGAGGTTACCCAGCCACAGGGCATACTGCACATACCAGGGCTCGTCCAGCCCGAACTCGCGCTCCAGTTGTGCCACCAGTTCCCGGGGCGTATCCCGATCGGCCCGGGCGGCGGTGAGAAAATCCCCGGGGGCCAGATACATGAGCAGGAACACCAGCAGCGCGATGGCCAGCAACAGGGGCACGGCGGTGAGGCAGCGGCGGATGATAAAGCTCAGCATGATCGGCGCGCCTCAGCGTTCCACATCATCGGTCCATAACTCATAGAGATTCCAGACAATGGAGCCCATGGGCGGCACCTGCACGTTGTGCCAGCGGTTCTTGATGCCCACGTAGGCATTGGGCACCACCAGCAGCATCAGCGGCAATTGCTCGGCGAGAATCTCCTGCATCTCGTGGACCAGCGCGACGCGCTGTGCCTCGTCCAAGGTGCGCTCCTGGAGATCCATGATCTCGTCCACCCTTGCCTCCCATTCGGTGGCGGGGGTTGCCTGGTTGGGATGCCAGACGTGGAGTTGACCGTCGCTGCGGTAGATGGCCTTGCCGCCGCTGGGATCGCCGCCGCCGGTGAAGGCCATCAGGGATGCCTCGTATCGGTACGTATCGCTCACCCGGCTGATCATGGCCGCGAAGTCCATGTAGTTCAATCGCACCTCGATGCCCAGATCGGCCATGTTCTCCTTCAGGGTGGTGGCGATGGCGGTGATCAGCGCGCTGCCCTCGGAGGTCATCAACTCGAAGTCCACCGGATTGCCCGCCGGCCCCAGCAGTCGACCGTCGTCGCGATAGCTGAAGCCCGCCTCCAGCAGCAGTTCCCGGGCCCGTACCGGGTTATAGGGATAATGGCTTACCTCGGGATTGTGCCACTTGCGATTGGCGGGGCTGATCACCGAGTCCAGCGGCTCGCCCCGCCCGAAATACACCGCCCGCACCAGCCCCGGGCGGTTCAACCCGTACAGCATGGCCTGCCGGAAGCGCCTGTCCTGGAACCAGCGAAGTTTATGGGGCTCGACAAACGGCACGCCCGCCTCGTCCGTTCCCGGATTCATGTTGAACCAGAAAAACCGGATGGAGGAATCCAGACCCTGATCGTGGACCGTGAAATCGTAGGTGTCACCGGCCTCGCGCACCCACACCACGTCGGACACGGGCACGCCGGTGGCATCGGTCTGGCCGGTGGCGAACAGCACCGTATCGGTGCTACTGCTGGCGACGAAACGCACCACCAAGAAATCCACGTAGGGCAGCCGCTGGCGCGCCTCGTCGGCCCGCCAGTAGTGAGGGTTCGGCGCGTAGACCAGGCGCTCGCCAGGCCGGTAGGAGAAGACCCGGAACGGGCCGGTGGCGACGATCTCGGCGGGCTGGTCGATGGCGGTCTGGATGGTCCATTGCTCCTGGAGCGTGCCCGCCTCGAAGGCATCCATGAGTTTGTGGCGGGGCAGGATACTGATATAGCCGATGTCCGTGAGAAACGGCGCGTAGACATCGGCGGTGGTGAATCGCACGGTGTGGTCGTCGATCTTCTCATAGCCCAGCGGTTCGTCGGCGATGGTGTACTGCTGGGCGTAGCGGTTGGGGTAGCGCTCGTCGAACAGGGCATCGAAAGTGAAGATCACGTCATCGGCGGTGAAGGGTTCGCCATCGCTCCAGCGCACCCCCCGGCGCAGATGGAAGATCCAGCTCAGCCCATCCTCGCTCAGCGCCCAGTCCCGGGCCAGTTCCGGGGTCACCGCCTGGGTCATGGGATCGAAGCCGGTGAGGGAGGCCAGCACCCGACTGATAGCGGTGCTGGTGTAGGCATCACCCCGTACCAGCGGATTGAAGTGCTTGGGCTCCTGGGATTCCGAGAGCACCATGATGCCCCCGTACTGGCCCGGGGGCGCCTCGGTGATCAGCACATCCTCGGGCAGGGGGAAATCCGGCCGGACGAGCTCCGGCGGCGGGGAACAGGCCGTCAGCCACACGAGGACAGCCATCAGCAGGGGAATCGATCGGTACATACGGATCATTCTAGCTGCCACCGGCATTGAGACCACGGCGGGGAAAATAATTCTGCCCGGCGAACCGGGGCCGGCGATCAACCGGCCCCGGGTATCATCGCGCGGTGAGGAAGGCTCACTCAGGCACTCATCCGCAACGGCGGTCGCCGGTTGATGCGCGGATCGTTGGCGGGCAGGGGTTGATCCACCGGCTTATGACAGGTGACGTAGGTGAGATCCCGACGTAGATAGAGAGTGTCGAACATTCCGCCATGCGCCTTGCGGATCACCTCCACCGCGGCCTTGACCTGTTCCTCGGAGTTGTTGACGCAGACAAAGTCGCCTTTGTTCAATTGCTGTAGTAACTGCTCCATGGAAACCCTCATCAAATGTCTGACAATTGCTGAATATGCTGGAATATCGTCTCTTACATGTGTACATAAACTGCACATAAGAGATACTAAACCATGTCAATGTATTTGTGAAGACGCCACCGGCGGTGGCATACCGGTCCGGACAGCACACGGCCGGTAGGATCTCAATCCATCGAAGAGGGTCAGTGCCAGGAAGTGGACCGGGATGACTGGAGGGAAAAACAGAGGGATAAAAAAAGTCGGCGTACCGTGGAGACGAGTTCCTTCCGCCTGCTAGAGCCCAGCCCACGGTCGCCGATTCCAAAGTTGGAGTATGAAGGCAGATCTAGTGTATCCCAGCAGGCCCCTGCATTTCTGTGACTTTTGTCACAAAACGAAGGGTATTATTCACGTTTTGCCGTTCATCCTTCCCCTTCCAGGCCCGTGAGGCGATGGCGGGCCTGCTCCGGCCAGGAACTGGGATCGATGAACGGCAGGCGCGCCCGCTTCAGGAGTTCCCGCAACCGCGCCGGCTCCACCGCGGCCAGTTCCCGCAGTCCGCCGATGCCATCGTCCCGCAGAATCCTCGCCACCCGGGGACCGATACCCTCCACCCGGGTCAGATCGTCGCTGCCCGGACCGTCCATCCGCCGCTGCGCCGGGGCTGGCGCGGTGGAGGCGGTGGCGCCGCCACGGCGCATTTCCAGCACCGCGGCCTCGATCACCACCCGGGCGGTATCGGGGTCCAGATCGATGCCCTTGCGAGCTGCCAAGGTTTGCAGATAACGCTCGGCCAGCGTGTATTTTTCCCGGTTGAGGTCGGGACCGGGCTGGTGATGGCGATACTCCTGCTCCACGAAGCGCACCCCGGCCCAGGCCATATCTCCCAGCAACTGGCGTTCCTTGCGGGAGAGCTTCAACTGCCAGCGCCGGTGTAGATAACGGATGGCCAGCACCGACACCACCGGCGCCACCACCGCCGCCGTCAGCCGCAGGGTTTTGTAGAGCAGTAGATCCACCATGGCATGTTCCCCCTCGTCGTGATCATCTTCCGGTGCCGCGTACCCTGGAGCTTAGCCCAGCCGATCCCGCGGAGCGAACCGGCGAAAACGCGGTCCAAGGCCGTGTTTGACTTCAGCCCATGATGCACCATGTCCATGACCACCTTATTCCGCTATCTGACCGCCAGCGGGGCGCTGGCCGCGGCCCTGGCCACCGGCTGGTATCTGGGGACCGATGCCGGTCCCGGCGCAGCGACTCCCGCGTTACTCTCCGCCCGCCCCTCGCCGATCCCGGCCGGGGAACCCCCGGCCGCCAGCCCCGACACCACCGCCATCCCATCACCGGGTGGCGCCGACCCCGCCGCCGCGCCTGCCCCGGCCGTTTCCGCTGCCATCCCGGACCCCGCCGTGCTGGTCACCCTGCAAGCCAGCCTGCTGGCCGAACAGGAAGCCCGCCAGGCACTGGCCGGGGATCTCCAGCGGCTGCGCCTCACGGTACGGCGTTTGGAGCGCCAGTTGAGCGAACTACGGTCGATGGCGGCCACCGGCGCGGACGATTCCGCCGATGACGGCGCCGACACCCCGCCCCGCCGGCTGGACGTGCCGAGTCTGGTGGCGGTGGGGTTTCCCCCCGGGGATGCCGAACAACTGGTATGGCGCTGGGGCGAGCAGCAGATGGCCGAACTCTATCTACGCGAGGAGGCCCGCCGCGACGGCTGGCTGGACACCGATCGCTACCGGGAGGCCGTCGCCGCCCTGCGCCACGGCGAGGGTTCGCTGCGCCAGGAACTGGCCGAGGCCGACTACGAGGCCATGCTCTACGCCATCGGCCAGCCCAACCGGCTGGTGATCCGCGAGGTGATTCCCGCCTCCCCGGCGCAGCTGGCGGGCCTGCAGGACGGCGATCAGTTGCTGCGCTACGACGGGGTGCGGATCTACGAGCGGCGGGAGTTGACCCGCACCATGGGCGCGGGGGATTCCGAGGAACTGGTGCCGGTGCAGGTGGCCCGGGGCAACCGGACCGTGGAGGTATTCCTGCCCCGCGGACCGCTGGGGGTGATGCTGGGGGCCGACAGCGTCGCACCCGGTTCCTGAGTCTGCACATGGCGCTGGCGCCGGCCCAACGTCTCGATTAAAATCCGGCTCCCGATCCGCCATGGCGGCACCGGCTGCTTCGCCCTCCATCGCCCCGCCCCTGGCGGCCTCGCAGTGGGGGGCGTTCATCGTTTTAGCCTGTATACCTGGAAATTCCCATGACGGGAAAACAATAGATCGTGGCCCTGACGTTGCTGATCACCGGTGGCGTGGCGGCGCTGTCCGGTGACCGGGCGAAGGCCCAGTTCGGCACCAATCCGTTCACTGGAAAGCGGCGACACCGAGTTGCTGGCCCAGGGTAAGGAACTGGCGCGCAGCACCCTCGGGTAGTTCTTCGACATGCCACTGGAGCCGGTCCGCTTCACCGATAACGGAGTACAGACCAGGCTAAAGCATCAAAGATTGCAGCGCTTTATGTAAGATTCCGGGACATACAGCAGCTGTTATCGCACCATCATGAGGCAGCCAGCCATCCCCATGCCCGCATTTGGCGAGGCGATCGGCCATGATTTGCCCCAGCATCGCGCGGCGCTCCCGGTGGATGGCTCTGCCATACGCTCGCGGCAGATTTTTCTGCAATTGCAGCATTGTTTGCAAATTTCTGCTATCAGGTCTCCGGGAGACGACCTGGGAACCCCCACAATGAGAATTTTCAGGGCCAGACCAAATCCATTCCAAACAACAAATTGCCTATTCTTTCGCTACTTCAAGCGCATCGACTACCGTGATTGGCGCGAATGGTGCAAAGCAACAAACAAGAAATTCAGGCATCATAGGAGTGAGCGGATCGGCTCGCCCCGAGCTGATCCGCTATCCAAGCAAACCGACGGAGGTCAAATGGCCAAGCACGGATGGGATGAAAACGGATTCGATTATCTGGTGGTCAACGGCGAGGGCCGCCCCATGATGGCGGGTCGAGTCCTGCCCATGCGGCCCAACAGCACCACATTCCGCTGGTACGTGTTCCGGCACGCCGGACATCCGGCAGCCAGCGGCGCCGAACCGACCCACGAGGCGGCAAGACAGGCGGTGGAACGGATCATCCAGGCCCGGGCCAGGCCCATGCCGGCAATGCTGGAGGCGGAACCGGGTTCCCAGACCCCTCGCACCTCCTGAGACTTGCGTTCACCCGACGGGCGGCGGATGCTAGTGGCTGGTCCACCCGCCGCCGCCATTCCGCATGAAAGCCCTGTCCCTGCCCCAACCCTGGGCGAGTCTGGTCGCCCTCGCCGAGAAACAGCACATCACCCGGGATGAGCCCACCGACCACCGCGGTCCGGTGGTGATCCACGCCAGCGCCGGCCCCGGCCCCGGGGAGGTGGATCTGGCCCTGACCCTGGAGCATCCCGTCGCCGACAAGCTCCTCTCCCACCACGAACTCACCGCCTTCATGATTCCCTACGGGGCGCTCATCGCGGTGGCCGAACTCACCGACTGCGTGCCCGCCGCGAGCCTTCGCAAGCTCAGCGACCAGGAACGGGCGCTGGGGGATTTCCGCGAGGGGCGCCATGCCTGGCGCCTCGAAGCGGTGCAGCCGCTGCTGTTTCCGGTGCCGTGTCTGGGCGGCGCCGGGCTGTGGGATCTCACCGGGGATCTGGCCAAGCAGGTGAGTGTGCTGCAACAGCAGGCCGCCGGGCGGCGCGGCGAGGTGGACGCCGCGGTGCGACGGCGCAGCCGCCATGCGCTGCTGGTGCGCCGGCTACGGGCGCTGGACTGGGAGCGGCTGCCGCTGGAGGTGCTGGAGCAACTGTGGGGGGTGCTGGGGCCGGACAGTGACAGCGGCGGATAGCCCGGGGTGCTGCTAACCTTTACCGGCAAGTTACTTTTCCGGAAAAGCCCGTCACGCCATGATCTACGATCCCCTGGTACACCCCTTCGAACTGCCGGTCCAGCAACTTCGCCTGCACTGTGAGTTGGCCGAACCCCTGCACCTGGAACCCCGTCCGGGCAGTACGCCGGGGACTTCCCTGTCGGGGGTGTTCGGGCACGCCCTGTGGGATACCCAGTGCCGGCGGCTGCAACGGGGCGATCGGCCCTGTCATCGGGAGCCCTCCACCCTGGATCCCAGCGGTCGGACGGCGGCCTGCTGTCATGAACCTGAACACTGCGCGGTGCGCTGGCTACACGGCGGTAGGCAGTTGAACAATCTGCCACGCCCGGTGTTCCTGCACGCCCCGGCGCTGGAGGAGAACCGGCCGGTGGATGATTTCACCCTGCACCTGACCCTCTGGGGGCGTCGGGCACTGGCGCTGCGGGAGGTGATTTTCCAGGTGCTGGAGTCTGCCGGGGAACGGGGCATCATCGGACCCGGGGAGCGGGCGATTCCGTTCGTCATAACCCGGCTGGAGGAAGAACCGGTGTCTACCCTGGCGGCGCGGCTGGCGCCGCTGCGGGATACTGGCTGGCGCGGGGCATTACTGCGCTTCACGACCCTGTTCCGGCACAAGGAAACCGTGACGGTGATGGAACGGGGCCGGCCGGTGAGCCGCAAGCTGTTCTTTGCCCAGGGGGAGTTGCCGCTGGCGAAGATTCTCGGCAACGTGGCCTATCAACTGGCCGCCTGGGATATGCAGGACCGGGAACTGAACGGGGTGGAGCGGCATGATCTGGCCCGCCAGGCGCGCCGGGCCGCCGAGGCAACGGCCGACGCGGTGGTGGTGACGCGCAGTGCGTTGTTACCGGTGGATCATGGGGAGCGGCTGGCCAAGAGTAATGGGCTTCTGTACTCCATCCACGGCTTCGTGGGGGAGGTGGAGCTTGGCGGGACGTTGGACGAGGCCCTGCCGTGGCTCCAGGCGCTG
>JGI12109J20283_10193778_pt1 | contig 20388 bp, 13 predicted proteins | sample ElkSlonscriptome_12_FD_20283 | JGI IMG/M metagenome (IMG submission 20283)
AGGAATCCAGGCTCGAGCCCAAGAAGCGCCTCGAAGGCGGGGTTGGTCGGCGCCAGAAGAACGAGGTCATCGATACTGTCCAGTCCCTCAGCTATGCTGAATTCGAGTTCCATCGACTCGTCGACGACCAGAACGGCGGCGATCAGTGCCTGTGTACCGTCAACAGCACTCAACTTGTCCAGGATGGAACCGTCTTCGGCGACGACAGTGGTTGCGCTGAAGGTCATCAGCAGGGACAGTATGAGCCCCTTAATTGTGCGACTAATCATTTCTATTTCCTCGATCAGGATCTTCGTCATATAAAGTTCAGAAGTACCCAACGCCGTTCACGCTGATTCAGTTCACTTGCTCGATCTCCGAGAATTCCCTCACCGAAACTGCTTTGGATGAAGTTGAAGAATTCTGGGGTGAAAATTGCCTATTGTGATTCAATCGTGGCGCAAAAAATTGGAACCTTAACAGTTTATTTTCGCTATTCGGAAAAAACTTTATGCGACCAATTCCATTGAGGCAGTGCATCGCCAATTCCGTAAACTAACAAAGACCAAGCGTGGCTTCCCAAATGACAATAGCTTGCTCAAATTACTGTACCTAGCGATTCAGAACGCCAGAATGAAATCGACCAAGCCGATACAGAATTGGGGGCGGGTACTATCGCAGTTGGCGATATTCATCGAGGGCAAGCTTGATGGTGAACTCGATCTAAGGTCAGATGAACGAAGTTTTTAACTTTGCCACAGAATTTCGAACAGCCTCGGTTAAAACCGAGCGATTCTGTCGTGCTATCTGTCGTACTACTACCAAGAAGCTGTCGTACTGCTACCAATAAGGAACTCAAAAGCCGCTTTTGCGATGCCGTGCTTTCGGCATCTCCCCACAACTTTCATCCCGGCTCTAAGCTGTTTCCGAATTGCTGCAGCCCTAGTCTTGCTAATTCATGATTCATAGCAGTCTCCTGTTTGCAGCTTGTAGTTTGCCCAAAACTTCAAGCATTCATCAGCCCTTTCTGCATTGCCACATCGACATACATCCTAATGAATTGTCAATTACTTGGGTAAATAAATGCAGTCAAATTCTATAGCGTGTGGGAAGCGAGTTTCACTTAGTGAATAGAGCCCACTAACCTCAAATCCTTTGGATTTAAAAAGCTCCAAAGAAGTTTCAATTGACGGCATGTTCTTATAGATCGGCAGTACAGAAACTTCTGTTTGCACGCCCTTGATTTGATCCAGGCATTCTGAAGCTCCATCAAACACATCAAGATCAAATCCTTGTGTATCTAATTTCAGGAAAACATTATTGAAATTGTATTTCTCCTTTAGTTCAAAAAATATATCGCTCAGTCTTTTAACTTTTACACTAACTACGTTTTCAACTGTGTTGGCATTCTGAAATAGACTTGTTTCAATGTTATTGGGTTCCAAGAATGAATTGAAAGCACTATTGCTCATTATATTGAGCTGCAAAACTGTGTCCTCCCTACCTAGCGCAAATTCTTGTATGACCCATTTTTTGTCATGTAATTTCTTTTCGCGTAGTTCCTCACAGTTATTCGGGTCTGGTTCGAATGAAACTATGGTGCCCTTAAACCCTACTTTTTTTCGAAGAAAATCGTGATACTGTCCGACATTTGCCCCCACATCAAAAATACAATCAATATCATACTCAGCAATGATTCTTTTGATTCTGCTTTCTAATAAATACGAGCTTACGCCCCATTTTCCGACGACCACGAATCCGAGTTTGTCTGCAATGTATTGAACTAATCTTTTCAAATTTTTTCACCTCGGGCGTAACAATTAGCAAATTCAATCGCCTAGTTTGTATCCATAACCGGACAGGACTTCACATGATCCACTGGATCTACTGACAGCTACGACTACTCGAGGGATGAGTAATCCCTATGAATGAACGGTTCGCCAGACACAAAACGGTTAGGCCTGAATCCTACGTGCACGTCATACTAAATCAGGGGTAAGGTCAAGGGCAGGAACAAGGTAAACACATACTGCTTATAAGTACGGTAATGCACTTGAAGGGAGAGTGCGATTGTTACTTGTACATCGACAAACCTACGGGCGCAGAGCACTAAGAAGGTCGCGATTGACGAGCACATCAATTCAGGCCGCTTCATCTATTCAATCGAGCTTTATGTGGAAGGCCACAAAAAAGGCAGCGCTTGAGGGACAATGAATACTATGCTGCAGTCGCCCCATTATTATTTCCAAAACCCTGCAGGATCATCAGCAGTTTGAGCTGATCCCGGACAAAACAGGACGGACTTTCCGGCCGGCGCCAGTTAATTCAGGGGATGTGTCGCTCGACCCATCCCCTTCCTGCCAGCTCGTATTACCGCTTAAGCCGCTTTTGGGGATCGGGACCCTCAAGCCCCTGGATGATAGCGCCCATTTCTACGTAGCTGTGGTAGCCACTCCCTTCTGGGCCACGTGAATTAACGCAATCATTTCGCGAGCCACCCTCGAGGGTGACACCTACGCACACGCCTATTGCATCGGTCACTGCCAAGTCGCCAACCTGAACGAACTCGTCACTGGACATACAACTGAGATAGTCAGTTTCTCCTCCTGGACAGTATGCCACCCAAGACTCCGCAGAAATGCTGTCTGGTGAAGTCCAACTGCCACCGCATTGCCAGTGCGGATCGTTTTCTCCATTGCAGTCAGTCGTGGCGACGAAGACGGCAACACCACCCGCCAGGGTGGCGTCACTGGTCGCCACCTTGGCGGCACTGGAAGCGCCGCTCGAGCTTGACCCAACACCAATCGTGAACTCCGAGGCTGCCGCATTGCCATCCGAGTCAACGACACCGGCTTCGATAGTGTGATACCCGTCCGAGAGAGTGGCCTCGAAATCCGAACCCTGCCCAATAAGGCCGTCAATACTCGATTGCCAAAGAATCGATTCGGTCAAAATGCCATCCCCCAGATCTTTGGCATAGCCAGAGAAGTAAATCGGCTCTCCGGACGATACTTTCTTCGCACTGGGAGACACGACCACCATCATCGGGCTTTCGGCTGCTTCACAGGATTCCCCATCAAGGCAGATCTCACTGATCAAGCCCTCGTATATCGTAAAGGTTCCCGAAGAGATATACGTGTCGTCGCTTTTGGCGCTAAACAGATTGACTTCATAGTCTCCCGGCGGAAACCCGTCCAAATAGCCGCCGTATCCGACCAGGTCTTGCATCCACTGGCTTTCGCGTTCCTGAATGGCCAGAATCTCGGGCTCACTATCGCTGCCGGCCGGAGTGACCTGCCAAAATCTTGCACCGAGCTGTTCAGGAATTCGCACGAATCCGGAATTAGGCAAAGGCGCCGTGGTTGCGACATAGCCAAGGCCGGCTTGTTGTAAAACCTCCACGTTTGTTTCCATCATTTCGATGAACTTAGGGCCTGTAAAATCGTTGTTGAGCATCATGCCGGAAGAACTGTCGCAATCCGAGCCGAAACAGGTGTTAGTCAAACGGGCAAATCCCGGCGACATTCGGTGTGCGCGCCCATAGCCTCCGGAAAATAAATTGGCGGTACGGATTCGAGAATCATCAACGTTTGCGATCATTTCCCAGTATGTCTGGTCGACGAAAATGTGGCCATAGGCGGACGTGTTATTGATCGAGAATCTGGCATTGTAATGAGCGTGCACGCCAACATTCCCAGTTAGCACACCGCCAGATACTTTAATTTCACCGTAGTTAACATAGATCTGGCTTGCCCAAGGCACACGGTCGGCGTAATCACCCGTTTCGGCAAACAGGTCATTGTTACCGTTGAAGAAGAACGACGGTCGCAAGAGTTCGCTGCCACTGGAATCGGTATTCCACTTGTCCGTTGCCCGGTAGCCCGCAACCAGTGCGTAGGTAGAGGCGGGGTCTTCAAAGAGTGTGTTGGGTACTGCCGACCACATGCCGGTACCACCACAACCGAGACACTCAAAGTCGGAAACCAATGGCGTCGATTGCAATTCTGACGAAGGTAACACCACAAGCCCGTCCATGCCGGGGCCTTTGTTGCCAAGGCCGCGGCCGTCCCAGTCGTTGCCGGCGGCGACGTTGCCGGAGATCTCATTGCTCTCCCGCAGCCAGAAGTGGTGGGTTCGATTAGAGATCGAACTATGTACGTTTGGCAACTCCTCGCCATGCCGCACATCGACTGACAGATTACCTGTAATCTGGTTGTCATACTCCATCACCTCTTCCATGAAGTAACCATGACCCTGAGAACGAAAGGCCACGTTATCGGCCACTGTAATTCCGTTTACAATGTGGGGTACAACGAAGCGGTTACCGCCTTCATCCACGGATTGCCAGATGGAACTTCCCCACACACCGCCCGTGGATTCTTGAGCCATGTGCCAGTGCAGCGGGTATCGGCCCAGCTTGGCGCGTGGACCGAGGTTTCGAAATTCTACATTGCGAATGTTGACTGTTGATCCCCGCAGATAAGCTGTATGAGCGCGGTGGCTCGAATCCCCCTCCAGGACATTAGCTGACACGATTTTCAGCCGTCGTGACAGGTTGGCTACCTTGGGATGAATGGCGCGGTCTTCTAGCTCCATTACATATCCGGGCAACTCGCCCGCCTGGCTGTGGGGAATATAGCTGACGAAGTCACCGTCGACGCTTTTTAGTTTCGCCTGAAAGTGCTCACCTCTTTCCGTAACCAGTAACAGCTCGTCGCCAACCTGCCAGCCGACCGGGATAGCCGCGAGCCTGGCTACGCCCTTAGCGAACGCAGCTGATTGGGATACGTCATATTCAAAGCTGTTGAAAACACCGTCGATCGAAACGGCATCGAGCCAAGAGGTAACTTCCGGCCCGTTCAAATCGACAGTCCCTAGGGCCCACAATCCGTTGTCCTCGGGATGAAATCCCGGAGCGCCAGATACCGGCCCCAGCTCCACGTTTGATGCAAACGCGCGGTCGTCCTCGACATGAAAATTGATCTGACCCTGAGATCCTCCAAGGTAGCCTGATTCACAAACTATAAGAGATGCATGCACTGCAAGATCGCCCTTGATCTCGAGGCTGCCATTGACCTGTAGCTCATTGGCGACGCCCAAATCAGCCACAACGTCGTGGTCCACCACGACATTGTCGCCCGCATCCGGGAGCGAGCCGCCCCAGGTTGCCGGATCAGACCAGAAGCCGCTGCGGACGGAGGATATTTTGCTGGTTGGTTTGATCGAATTGTAAATACTGCACAGCCCGCCTGAATCCCCCTGCTGTGATGACGCAATTCCAGACGCGAATACTGATAAAAGTAACGCCAACAAAACGACAAACCTCTTCATAACTCCACTGAGCTCCATTCTGAATACTAAATTGCTAAGGTATTAATTCTTGACGATCCCTGTTTCAGCACTAAGACAACTGAAGGCGATGTGAAGTTCAGTATTAAGACAACTGAAGGCGATGTGATGTACAGGGGAATCCAGAATTTGAGACTTAATCGGCGAGTTACGTTCCCACCGAGCCAACCAGATCAACGGGACCTGAGCTAGGCGGCCGAGGATAGTGGTATTGAGTTTGCAAGTCGAGAGGATAATTCCGACACGAGCTGCCTGGGACAACGCCTGAGTCATCACTTGAAGATGCTGTTCATCAACAACCAGTTGCTTGTCCCGCCATGATTTGGCTTGGTGAAACTTGCCACGGTCGAGGCGATCGGCACACAGAGATACTGCCAGCCCGTCACAGCCCGTCATACACCGGTTTTAGCAGCTTGCGCGCTTTTTGAAAAAAGCGCAAGCACAATGAGGCCTGGCCCTGCCCAACAATTGGACTACCCGGGCCAGTTGCCTTGCCATGACTTGTAAGCCTGTCTCTTGAAGCGCCGAGCAAACTTGGCCGGTTTACTTGTATGCTGGGCGCGATCGAGCCCGCCACCGATGAGACACTACAGGTCAACCAGTGCGGCTTTCAGTGCGCGAGCCAACCTTTGGCGATGCCGGGATGTGTTGAATTGGCTGACGGGCACATGAATGACATAGTCGGCCAGAAACACGCTCTCCTCGTAGCCTTTAGGGAACGAACCCCGCAATCTTGTGAAGAACGCCGGCACTTGGTCCCATGTCCCCAGCAGGAAAATGCGTTGCCGGTGAAGCCTTGCCAGCAGTGTGAATTTTGATAGACCAGGGGCCAGGACAATGCTGACGAACTGCAGTGATTTTTGTTGCATTGGTAGGACCTCACCAAGCGCAGTGAGTTCGTCATGCGCAGCGCAGATAGACTCTATTTCCGCAATTGCCTCCCGCCACGGTCCTATCCTGCCGGGCACTGCATCTAGGTAACGCAGGAATCTGTTGGTACTGCCTATGCTAGGAACTCCCAGCTCGGGCTTCCAGGGCACCAGTCTGGGGTCGTTGTGATCCGGGCGTTGGTAGTCGGGACGCCTTGATTTGACGATGTCGTAGGCATACCTGGCGAAGGACAGGCCGGAAAGCCTGTTGCGCCAGTTATCCTTTCTGACGGCACCGCCACCGGGAATCGATGCTGCATCCTTCGAAAGGAGGATGGCGCCATGGCTGTTCTGTGGAACAGTCTTATACATCGAGAACAGGACGTGATCGCCCACGGGATTGAGCCCACCCGCTAGCACCGCTTCCAGAGCCCTGACACAATCCTCTATTATCAGCACGTCCGGATACTGGGATCTGATTTCTGCCAACCCCAGGAACGGGCATCCGAAGGTATGATCAAACAAGAGCACCGTGTCTCGCTCGTCCAGATTGTCTAGGTGGTTCCGCAGGATATCGACATTCATATGTAGCGACCCGGGGGCAGCATCGACATGAATCAGCCGTTTATCGATTCCCCGCACCATGAACGAGACATGGCTGCAAATAAAGGCGGGCAGTATTACTGTCTTTCTGGTACTGGATTCGAGCAGATGATGCACCTGTGTCCATCCACTGATGCCTATGTTGATGCTCGAATAGGTCGGCAAGCGAGACCGGAAAAATGCGCTCAGCTGTGCATGTTTAGACAAGAACATAGTATTCACCGGCCAAACCTGGCCAGCAATCCAAGCATGCTGTCGGCAATGCCGCCCGGCAGGAGTCCTATAAGGTGTTTCACCAGGTCCAGATCTGCCTTGCCCCAGCAACCAGCCTTGATGGAAACTACCAAGTAGACAACCGCGAAGATGATCGCGGCCAGTATATCCAATAGCAGGTATTCGGTAGCCTTGGCGATCAGCATGGCGACACCGAGTGCCAGTAGTCCCGAAAACAGGAGTTTCAGATACACTCGATAAGGTATTGTAGCCCCTAGATGCCGAACTACCCACTGAAATCCTAGTACCGCACCAAACAGGCCGGATATGGCACTGGACAAGACCGCTCCGAGCAGTCCATAGGCGGGCACCAGTGTGACTGCAAGCAGAATCTGCACTATCAAAACCGAAACTGAAAACTTCACTCTCAGGTCCTGCCGATCAGTCGTACTCAGGTAAGCACCCACAGCTGCAACGGCCATGCCGTAGCCACTGATCAAAAGCAGTGAACTCAGGACCCAGGTGGCCTCGAGAAACTCGTTGCCGTAAATGATACGGATCAGCGGTTCCGCGATGACATAGCCGGACAACCCGAGGCCAATGCCGAAAAATATGTAATAACGCGTAGACTCCAAGAATATCCTTTGTACACCTCTCATGTCCGAGGCGCCAAATGCGTGCGCCATGCGCGGCATCAGGATAGTCGTCAGCCCAGCTGTGCAAAGTTCACGCAGGCCACGGGTCAGGGCAATACTCAAGCCGAAGTACCCCACCTGCGCGGTTGTCGCATACTGCCCCAACAGAAACATCTCAATCATGTGTCCGCCCAGCAACGCCACCAGGCCAAGCAGAACCGCCTGGCGCCGGTAGCTGTGGATGCGTTTCAGATAATTGCTATCGACCTTACCGTAGTAATAGCCGATGGCGCTCCTCTTGAGGAGAATCCAAGTGACGGACAACAGAAAATAGGACGAGCCCATATAGACGATGACGAAATTCGACAGATTTGGCTGCAGTAAAGCGACCAGTGCACTCATCAGGATTGTAAGGACGCCGACCGCTATTAATGCGATCGACTCCACATCAAACCGTTCATAGCCCTTGGCAATGGATACAAAGAACACATAACGGGCCTTGAAGAAGACAGCAACGCAGATCGCAATGAAAACAAGTCCGGATTGCCCTGTCAGTGCTTCAGGGACATAAAACTGCATGAGGGCAAGGAAAGCCAGGCAGACGACTACAGAATTTATCGTCTGCCGGCGCAGGAGAATACCTGCGACTCGCTCACTGACATCCAACTTGCCATTCCCGCGGGATTCAGCAACAAATCGAATAACAGTCGTCGGCAGTGAGATATTTGAAAGCCGGATCATCCAGCCACTCACGAATATCACGTAGGTATAGATCCCGAAATCGCTGGGACCGAGTGAGCGCGCGATAATCGCGCTGGCGACCAGGGCCAGGACAGTTTCCCCATAGGTTCCGGCAGTCGCGATCAATGCGTTATTGACAACAGAGGCCCTACCCTTGGAGATCATTCGGTCAATTCCCTACGGAGTTTGAAGACTGGTCCTATTAATATCTACCGCGACGCGGAATTACCAAGTAACCCCTTGATGAACTAACCTCACAGCAATTGCATGCACACTCTGCGCCGCGGTCATAGCGCTGATCGGGGGAATGTGTCCCCTGACGCACTCACATTATAAACGGGAATAAACGGTAAAAGAGAGTAGCGGCTTGTCCGCGGATTCGGCCGGCAGGAAAACAAGTAATCCGACCCAGGTCGCAGTGGTTGAAAACCTTTGTCAAAAAATCCCGCGAATTGCACCGCTGCCGACTCGGGGGCAACTGGCATGAATTCAGCTGGCAAGACTCTCTTTACGAAAGTAAATCTAGCCTTTACGAAAGTACATCTAGCGCAATTCAACGACCTCGCCCGGCCTGACCATAACGGTCTCGCTGCCGAGCAGTGATCCTTCGTCATCTTCGCTATACAGGTCGACGCGATACTCGCCTGGCGGGAAACCATCCGGGAACCCACCCACGTCACTCAGATGTTGACGCCAGACGGCCTCTCTCTCGCGAATGGGCGATATGCCCGACCCATCACTCGGGCTGTCTACAGGCGTGATCGACCAGTATCTGGCATCCACACCTTCCGGCGGCTTGATAAAGCCGGAGCGCAGCAGCCCCTCATCAATGTCTATCCTGGCCGAGTGACTGTTGGTTTGGCCGCTACCGGGAAACAACCTTGCGTAGTAGCTGGACGAATATCCCAGTGTGTCCAGACCACTATCGTTGCACCTCGATCTGAAGCAGGTATCGTGGAACTGTATCAGCCCCGGCGAGGCGCGCCGTTTGCTGCCATAGCCCCGTTTGAAGAGCACGTCAGCATCAATCACGCTGTTAGTTATAACCGCCGCTGTTTCCCAGTAAGTGGGGTCAATCGATGTATTGGCGATAATTCGGGTGTTATCGAGCGAGAATCGCGAATTGTAGTGGGAATGAATTCCCGTCTCGCCAACGAGGGTGCCCCCTCTCACCGAGACGGCGCCGTAGTTGAGATAGATCTGGCTCGCCCACGGGACGCTGTCCTGGCCATCCCGAGTCTGGTCGAAGAGTTCGTTGTCGCCGTTGAGCAGAAACAGTGGATCCTGCAGGATCGTTCTGCTGGCGTCGAAATTCCAGGTATCGTAGCCGCGAAAAGCGGCTACGACCGCATAGCTCGAGACCGGACCTTCGAATACCGTGTCCGGGACAGCTGTCCACATACCGATGCCTCCGCAACCCAGGCATTCGAATCCAGAAACTACTGTCACCTTGTCGTTGGCGTTGGAAGGCAGTACCACGAGGCCCTCGATATCTGGCATGTGGTTGCCTTTGCCTCGACCGTCCCAACGATTGCCCGCTGCCACATTGTGCTCGAAAACGTTACCGGATCTAACCCAGTAATGGTGGGTCTTGTCGGAGAGACCCTCATCGACGTTCGGCAACTCTTCGCCATGGCGAACATCGACGGACAGATTGCCCCGCAGCACATTGTTGGTTTCCCGCACTTCCTCCATGAAGAAGCCGTGTCCTTGGCTCCGGTAGCCGACATTATTCTCGATGAGGGCACCTGACACCATATGCATGGTAACAAAGCGGTTGCCGCCGTCATCGACAGACTGCCATATGGAGCTCGAAACCAAGCTGCCATCCGTATCGCCGTTATGATGCCAATGAACCGGATACCGCCCCAGCTTGCCGCGGGGCCCGAGATTCCTGAATTCCACGCCACGCACGTTGATCCGCGACCCCTGCATAAAGGCAACATGCGCCCGGTGATTCACGTCGGTCTCGACAACGTCGGCCCCGATGATCCGCATGCGACGGCTCAGGTTGGCGATCTTCGGATTGATAGTCCGCGATTCGGTGTCCGCATCGACGTGCAGTACATATCCCTCAATCGGTTCGACACCCGGGTTGAAATTGTAGGAAATGCGGGTGCCGTCAATCTGGTCCAGGCGGGCAAGGCCACTCTCACCTCTTTCGTTGACCAGCAGCAGTTGATCCCCTGCCTGCCAGCCAGCCGGCTGGCTGCTCAGATTGGCCTCCTCCGCTTCGAATGCGATACTGCGCCGCACGCCTTTCTGCAGAGAACGTGGCCTACTGTCGCTCAATGCTGCGGCATTTACCCAGGATGTGACTTCTTCTCCTACCAGGTCGAGCTCACCGCCCGGCATCACCCAGAGGCCAGTATCGGCAGGATGAAAATCTGGGTACTGTGATACCGGTCCAGGCCTCGTGTTGCCCGCGAATGTCCTGTCGTTTTCTACATGGAAAGCAAGTGTGCCCACCTGGCTCTGTAGCCTGCCATCGAGACAGACCATTACCGAACCATAGGCGTGCAGGGCGCCAGCCAGATGCAAGTCGCCACGGATCTGGATCATCGAGGCTTCGCCTTCGGTTGCTGACACTTGATGCAAAATTGTGACGCGGCTGTTGTGGTCCGGCACCTCCCCGCCCCAGGTGCGTGGATCGTTCCAGTCGCCGTCCTGGATTGATTCGACCCAGGTACCACCATCAAGGGCACTGTATGCCGCGCAGATGTCACCATGATGGGAATGCTGCGGTGCTGCCAGCACCTGTCCACCGGCCAACAGGGACAAAACAACCCACTGTACATACCGTAGCAAGAGTATAGGCGCGGAGACAGGCTTTGATTCTTCGCTGCCGATGTACTTAATCAAGATTAAATCCTTTACATTGCACAGGTGCCGGAATTCTTCGGCACTCGTTTTCATCTTGCGAGTAAAATCCTGGAGGGTGCTCCAGGCTGACTTGTTTGACCCTCCACTATATAATCATTCCCGGCGGATGCAATACCTGAGACACCGAAAATCACAATCTAGCAGTTCCAATATAGCCAAGCGATTTTCCAGCCGTTGCGCGTCTGGATACTAAGTCAGGGATACCGCTGAGTAGCTACTGCGCAGGTCGCCGAATGAAAGTGCTTGGGCTGCACAGCAGCCAGCTTCCGGCTCACTGCTAGATAAGAAGGCAGAACAGCCACAAAGTAGGGCCTCTAATCGGTTGGACCGGCATTTGTATGTCGAAGCATCCAATCGCATGTTGGCGGGTGTTATGACGACCATCTGCAGCGGTTTCCGCTGCACCTACTTGGCTGTAGTAATCGGTTTTTTCACACGCAATAGCCGGCGGGTTGGGCAATGCCCCTGATACCGGATACGGAGTTCGTGAAACGGGCATTGGCGCTAGCTTTTGAATTCAGGGACGAGCCGAAAGGCATCCTGTTCCATTCTGATCAGGGATGCCAATATACCAGCTTGGGATTTTAGAGTCGGCGGAGAAATTGACGGGAAATTCACCGACGGCGCGACTCTTCAGGAGCCTGAAAACGCAGTGGATCCCTGAGCTCGGTTAAGACAGTTTTCTGGCAGCGAAGCAGGCTGGCGCTGATTACGTGCTGGGACAATTCAATCAAATTCGGCCGCATCTATTCAATGCAGGACTGCCACTCAACTTGGCGGCAAGACAGTACTGGAATGCTTAAATTCAGTTGGCCAATCAGACCGGTGCACTACCTAGTAAAACGACTCAAGTCTGGTTGAAATGAATAGAATATTGTTCAAAAAATAAATTTGCGTTGAAAAACAATTGCAATTTCGAATGGCTCCATTGGTTTTCATGACTTATTCAGACGTTCCTTGGATATCGCGATATCGGTAACCTCGATACTGACTGTCTGGAAAGCCTTTTTGGATTGCAATACTGGCGACTAAAGTATCTACTATACTCAAAACTGGCCTATCCGAGAATAAAACGTGGCATCTCATCGTAATTCAATATCTGTAGTTATCCCCTTTTATAGAAGGCAAGATACTTTTCCGGAGTCATTAAATTCTGTCCTTAGTCAGACGATCAAGCCGCTGGAAATCATTGTTGTTGACGATGCTTCCGGAGGCGACGCAACAAAATATCTCGAGCAATACGGGACCGATATAAAACTGGTTACCTTAAACACAAACGTCGGAGTTTCGGAGGCCCGTAATGTTGGTGCTAGAGCAGCAAAGGGAGACTTTATTGCGTTTTTGGATAGTGACGACACGTGGGAGAGCGAAAAACTTGCAAAACAAATCACTCATTTCGAAAATCACCCAGAGTGTAATGCGGTCCACACGGGGACGAAAATGCTGTACTCCGACGGTAGCGTAAGGGTTTACGTCGACAAGCCCAGACGACTAACTAAAAACGATCTTATCAACTCATCGCAGATTATGTGTCAAAGCCTGATGATTAGAAGGAAAGATTTTCTTCTGTTAGGCGGGTTTGATAAGAGTTTCAGGCAAACTGAAGACTATGAGTTTTCGATGCGCATGGTCGTTAACGGTTTTCAGGTTGACTTCATCCCTGAGCCACTTGTCATAATCCTAAGAGGCAGATCCGATCACCTCTCTAACAGTTGGAAAGGATACATTGCTGGTCATATCAGAGTAGTTTGGAAGTACGCTTTCGTCTATCGAGAGGTCGACGGGTTCTATGCGGTAATTAAACATACAGGGCGATATCTTATATCTGGCGGGCTTAAGCGAGGAGGAATCTTGGGCCGAATGATTCACCTACTCGGGCGCTGTCTTTATCCAACTTACAAATTATCAGACTAGAGTCGGAATTGGGTTTAGAAATTCAGCTAGAACTGGATCTTTACTCGCCACTACTCGTGTACTCGTGGTAGTGAATGGTTGTTGGTAGTTGTGCATTTCAGATAAGTCGCGCAAATTACAAATTAATTGTGTATTGACTTCCAGGTAGCTGCTGCTGTTGCTTCTCAATTCACCAGAGCATTGACTGTCTCAAATCTGTAGCCGGCTTCCTTCCACTCCGGCAACAATAAAGCTAGCAAGTCGACTGTTATCTGATTGTCATCATGAAACAATACAATGTCACCAGGTATCACAGGGTTCTGTTCGAAACGCTTGATGTGATCATCCAGAGACATTTTGACATAATCCATTGAGTCATAGGACCAGTGGACAATTTTCCAGGCTTGGCGCTTCAACGCGAAAAGCAACGGTAAGCTTAAGATACCCTGAGGTGCCCTGAATATTCTTGAATCGCCTTGCTGAATATCACTTATTAGTTGGTTGCATTCATTTGCCTCCCTGACCTGGTCCTTCAGGCTCAATGTCCGAAAGGATTGGTGGGCCTGTGAATGGTTTGCCAACAGATGACCATCGGCAACCAATTGACTTGCCAGCGCTCTGTTGCGACTCAGATTGTTACCGATACAGAAAAATGTTGCCCTTGCGTCGTTCGCATTTAATATTTCAAGAATAGGTTTTGTGAATTGTTCATGCGGGCCGTCATCAAAAGTCAGATAGAGCACTTTCCCAGTGGCGCGCTTACCAGCCCTGGTCACGATCAACCCATTTGGCAGGAGGTTTGCTATTCTCTGGCCACCAATATTTATCATTTGCTACAATAGCCGCCTACGGTCGCAAGTGGATTCAACGCAAGGCGCGCTTTGTTCCAACATAAATTATTTTACAGATGGACGAATTAAATGCGGAGATCGTCCGTTCCCCACAGGAATGGGAAGCACTCATTCCCAGGATTCGCGAATTCATTCAGAAACAATCCGGGCATTCATTATTTCATTCCCCCGATTTTCTCGCCTCTGTCTTTTGTAACCTAGGAGAGAACCGGTCTGCGCACTACACTATAATCACCCAAAGTCGCTCTGACAATCGAGAAGAAATAGTCGGTTTGGCACCTTTCCTTAGAATCGATGGTGATTTAGCTCTCAAATTCGGTGTCTTTTCACTGCTACGTTTCAGGCTGCCCAGACTGGTTCTATTAAGCCGAGCTCCCCTCATTGCTTCGGACGCCGACCATGCGGCCATCACGAACTATCTCCTGGGATTTCTGAAAAGCCAGCAAGTTAATTTGATCGGCCTAGACTGCCTGGAGCTTGAATCGGCTTGGTTTGGATCGCTGGAGACTCAATCCAGAAGTAAGTCTTTTCCCTATCGGCTGAAAATCTCCCCAGCGCAGGCACTAAGAAGCATCCGGTTTGAAGGCGATTTTGAGTCCTATCTGGGCCACATGGCCAAGAAAACGCGCTACAACTTGCGACGCGCAGTTAGTCAGTTTGAAAAGAAAAGCAATGAATGTGCCCGTGTGGAATGTGTGAGTAGCCCCGATCAGGTCAAGGCATTCCTCGATTCACTCGACTATGTGTACAACAGGTCCTGGCAGGCGAGCCTGTATGGGGGAAAGAAACGCAATTCAGATAACGCGACCCTGCAGTACACGGTTCTGGCGGAATCTGGTTTGCTCCGTTCATTCATTCTCTATAAAGGTGAGGAGGCAATAGCATTCATTCGCGGCTTTCAATATGCCAATCACTACTACTATGAGGAGATTGGCTACGTTCAGGACTACCGAGGCCTGGAACCGGGTACCGTGCTTAATTTTCTAGCCATAAAAATGCTGTTCGAGCACAGCAAACCTGACTGCCTGGATTTCGGATTTGGTGAGAATGACTATAAGCGCAAATTTGGCAACCATGAAACCACTGCGGCGACTGCTAACCTGCTCGTCCCCGCTTCTAAAGCCGGCTTGATATTGGGCCTTTCCTCGATCCTGAACACAATATATCGGGCACTGAGTGCGCTAGCCCGACGTCTCCAATTGGAGAAAAGGCTGAGAAATTGGATCAAACACAAACGAAACTAGCCATTCTCAGCTACTTCGTGCATCGGCGGTTCTTCATTGCGTAGTAGGTTGCCCAATTGCAGAAGATTTCCCAATTACGCATCCATCACCAGGCCAAGCATGTCAATGCCGCGCTTGACCAAATGAGTTAGGGCAGCCCGGCCAACAAACTGACATCGGCTAGGATTTTTCTAAGACAGTGAAGAGCGCCGGGGTGGATTGGAGGGACAGCCCTCCAGATGTCGCGTGATTCCCGCGCGGCTTTGGCTTAGACTGCGTGGTTTAAGACGCCCTGCATTACGTCGAGCGACACAAACATCGAATTGGATCAGGGTCTATTGGAATACCCAATTAAAGCCATCTATCACCACAGAACACGCGGAGCAGGTGCCGAAGGAGTACATATCCTCGGCATGGTGCATGCTTTTCGTAAGTTGGGCATTGAAGTTCTATTGATATCTTTCCCAGGATCGGACCCTGAGGCTGCTAATAGCGAGAGCCTCGATAAGACATCGCGGACTCATAAATCCTCCCCTTCGCTATTAAGGTGGCTAGCCGGGCTCACTCGGCACACGCCTGAATTTATTTTCGAACTTTTCGAACTGGCCTACAATTTAGTTGGGTTAGTGCGACTTAGACGAGGTATTCGAGCGTTTTCACCGGACTTCATCTACGAGCGTTATTCCCTCTTCATGGTGTTGGGCGTTTGGCTCGCCAGAAGAAAAAGCATCCCCATAATTCTAGAAGTCAATGATTCGGCATTAGTTGAACGAGTCAGACCGCTGACCTACAGATGGTTAGCCAGAAAAATGGAAGCCTACGCATTCCGAAATGCCAGCGGACTGGTTTTTATTTCGACTGCCTTCAAGTCCAGGGTAAGCAGTCAAGTTACAGCGATTGCGCCGAGCAAAATCTGCCCAAATGCCGCCGATATAGATCAGTTTTGCCCCGATCCTGAAGCCCGTCAACGGATACGGTCTCGCTATAAACTGACCGACAAGGTTGTCTGCGGCTATGTCGGCGCCTTCGTTTACTGGCACGGCATTGAATGGTTCATGGAAGAAATTGCGCCTAGTCTCAAGCAATATCCCAGGCTGTCGCTGTTGCTGGTCGGAGACGGCGTGGTTTTTGCCGCCATACAGCAGCTCGTAAGGGACCATCAGATCGAAGATCAGGTCATCATGACCGGGCGCGTCCCGCACGAACAGGTTGGCGAATTAGTGTCGGCGATGGATTTCGGTATTCTGCCCGATTCAAACGATTATGGCTCTCCCATGAAACTGTTTGAGAAAATGGCGATGGGTGTAGCTGTCGTTGCGCCGGCATTCGGGCCTATCTCCGAAGTCGTAAAGGACGCAGAAACAGGATGGCTGTTTCCCCCCAAGGATAAAAAGGCCGCCGTGGACCTTGTGCTTGGCTTGGCCGGCAATATCGACGAGGTACGGCAGGTGGGCGACAACGCTCGTCGTTACATAATTGACGAGCGCCAGTGGATACATAACGCCCAAGCATCGCTGACTCTCTTGCGCGAGAGCGAAAACTGATGAAGCACTTGATGGCTGACCTCAAGTACAAGCAATCAGTTTTTGCCAGGGATGGCAATGAAGTCAGTTTTGTGAAAATTATCCTCTCTGATGGCACCCTGGCCAATGTTCTCTATCGCTTGACGCAGTTCTGCGCCCGCAGCAAGGTCACATTAATATTGGCGCTCATTTTTCAGTATCTCAATAAATTGCTGAATCAATGTGTCATCGGCATCCGAGCCGATTTTGGGCCTGGATTGGTGCTCATGCACCCGGTGGGTGTAATAATCAATTCGAAAGTGAGTGGCGGCGAGCGCATTGTTATTGAAAGTGGCGTTGTTATAGGCGATGAAAAGGGCGTGTCGCCAGTTCTGGGTGACGATTTATTTATTGGCGCCGGTGCCAAAATTGTTGGCGGCTTGCGTGTGGGTAATGGCACCAAAATCGGAGCCAATGCCGTCGTCGTGAAAGACGTTGCAGACGGCGATGTGGTGGGTGGCATCCCGGCCAGGAGCCTGAAGTAGCAGCCCAGCGCTCCATATCGCCCCCCGCTACCCTGAATCCGCGGCCTGCCTGGAGCGATATCGTCTCTGAGCAGGCATCTCAATAGATGTTGCCACCGCGGCCGGGGATTCTCCCGGGTTGTTCTATCCCTGATACCATGTAAATTCAAACCCTCTGGCTCATGCCCGGCAGCTTTCCCGATGCAGTTGTTTAAGCGATTATTATAGCTTGTGGTGTTTCTCTCACTATCGCCTCATCAACTGTAGGCGCGCTTATGATGGTTGAGAATGACGCGGCAGCAGGGGCTTCCAGTCAGCATGCGCTGCCGTTCCTTGACGGGCAATCGGCACGTCGGCGTAATGGCGCCTTGTCGGGCGCGCCAATTGAAAGACAGAGGCACGCCTGCATTAATCAGAGCATCCTTAAGTTCATAACTAAGTTTCGCGATCTACCGGAGTCTGTTTTTGTCCGAGCCTGACGAACAATCGCCCAGCCAATCGATTCTGCGACTTGACCCTTTCGCCGACGAGAGTCGCGTGCGCGAAATCTGGCAAGGCCTGGATGCCGTTTTGGAACAAAGCTTTTTTCTTTCCTGGGGGTGGATGGCAGCCTGGCTGGCTACGGTGAGCCGGACACACAACATACAACTAATCTCCGTGCTCAAGGAGGGCACTCCCACCGGCGCCTTCTTCCTCGGCCAACGACGAGGCCTGCGTCGGGGCAGCCTGGCCAGGCAACGGGCCTACCTGAACGCAACTGGCTATCCAGATTACGATGAGGTGACTATTGAGTACAATGGCGCCGTCGAGCGAAAAGGCACGGGAGCGCTCAATTGCCTGTTCAGCTCAAGCCAATTCAGTCACATCGAAGAATTCAATTTCTCTGCTGTGACTCAGGAATCACTGGACAGCCTCGTATTGCCCACCGACTTCAGCATGGTGAGCTGCAGAGAATTGCCAAGTTATTTCGTCGATCTGGCGGCTATTCGCCGCTCCGAAACAGATTATCTGGAATGGCTCAGTCGTAACAAACGCAGCCAGCTTCGGCGCTCAATCGCACTCTACGAAGAGCAAGGATCTGTGCAGACTGTCCAGGCTGAATCCAGCGCCGAGGCTCTGGATATGTTGTCTGAGCTGCGCAAACTGCATGAATTACGTTGGGCCAAACGGGACAACCCCGGTGCCTTCTCTAGCGAACCATTCATGCGATTCCATCACCGGCTGATCGAATCCCGTTTCGACTCCGGAGAAATTCAACTCCTAAAAATCGCCAACCTCGGAGGCACCATCGGCTTACTTTATAACTTCGTCTATAACAACGAGGTGCTCTATTATCAGTCGGGTTTCAATTACGGGGACTCCAACCTGCTGCGCCCAGGTTTAGTTTGTCATCACCAAGCCATCACACACAACTTAGGCCTGGGCCGAGACTGCTATAATTTTCTCGCTGGCAGCAGCCAATTCAAGAAAAGTCTCTCCACCCACAGGGATAACCTCTATCACATCAAAGTCGCACGAAATTCATGGAAACTGAAAGCGGAACGGTTTCTACGGCAGCTACGGGACGCTGCTAGGTTGGGAAGGTCAAACTAGGTTCCGACCCGGACACCGGAAGCCTCTTCGTTCTGACCGGCAATTCTTGACACGGTAACTCGGTACTTCCCAGAAGCGCTAAGAGGAATATCGTCCACCATGTGATAGTCGATCCGCATAGCCTCGCCAGTGACCTTGCGAATTTCCGAGCTGCAAAAATCAAGTTGAGCCCGCGCCAGCGGCTGTTTTGGCACTATGCTGATGTCGATGCGGTCCCTAGCTTCCTGCACCACTTGGAATTTTTCGATCTCAGAAAACTCTTTCATTAGATGCGGGAAGAAGCCGCCCGATAAAACCTTCCCCTCAACAGAGACGATCTCGTCCATCAGCCGGCCATCTATGTCCTCGATCAACGGCAATCCTCGACCGCAGGAACAGGCATGGCTGCCCCGAATAACAAGGTCTCCGTTACGATAGCGAATAAACGGCATACCAAAATTGTGCAGGTCGGTAATGACGATTTCCCCGCGCTCACCTGGAGCAACAGGTTTGCCATTGTGCAGGATCTCGACGAACAGATTGTCCATAGTAATATGAAGACCCTCATGGCGATCACATTCGGCCGCGATGAGCATGAACTCCCGACAGCCGTAGGTATTGAAAACCCTGGTCTGCAATACGCGTTCGATCAACTCGCGCTGATGCTCGTAGAGCTTTTCAGCACCGATGATCACGGCTGGCACTGGCGCACATTTAATTTTATTGTCGTCGATGAAACGAGCAAGATTATAAACAGCGGTGGTAAAGGCGACGATCCCCGTAGGTCGCTGCCGATTGATATAGTCCACACAGCGCCGCATTTCCGCCGCATCGAGCTTGAAACAGTTGAACATCTTGCGGTTGAAAAAGCGATGGTAGAGGCGAGTCTTGAGCGCCTGAAGCGGAGCCGGATCGCCTATGTCTGCGCCCCACAGATAGAGCGTATGACGTCCCGCCTCACAGCCTGCCCAGGCATAGCCACGTTGGGTTGCGGCGTTCCTCCATTCGTAGCTGTCGCGATCGATGGCGAACTGCACCGGCACCCCCGTTGAACCGCCGGTAGTCTTGCGAATTACACTCGTCCGCTGATCGCTGGCAATCATTTGCTCATTATGGGCTACGACGTCCTCCCGCGAACAAATAGGCAGCTTGCGAAAATCATCGTAGTTTCGGATGTCTTCGGGCTGCAGACCGAGGTCTTTGAAAACCTGTCGGTAATAGGGAGACTGCTTATAGGCGTGCTGCAGCAAGCGCATCAGATGCTGCCATTGCTTTACTTCTAGCTCAGCCTGAGACTGCCACTGATTCTCATCGAGCAAGCGGAGATATTTCAGCGTGTCGCGCCGACGAAAACCACTCTCATAGAGGGGAAAAAGGACTTTTTTAAACAGCGTTGAATACATAAGAACAGAACTTCAACAGCTTATTGAGGCAACCGGAATTAAGGAACTAAACGGCGATCGAGATGGTATTCCTAAACGCCGCCGAATGACACAGCAGACTCGGGATGCTACTAAAAATAAAGACATGCCTCTGACTTTCAGTCGGCGC
>JGI12109J20283_11193231_pt1 | contig 20363 bp, 21 predicted proteins | sample ElkSlonscriptome_12_FD_20283 | JGI IMG/M metagenome (IMG submission 20283)
AGCTGGGCATCCCGTTCTGGGACTATATCGGAACCCGACTGGGCGCCGCCGTCAGAAACCCCGTGCCGCACTTGCCTGACCTGGTCGCGGCGCGCTGCCAGGCCTGACCGCCCGGACTTTTGCCCCGGTTACAAAAATCGTTGGTAAGCAAAGGAAATTGCGGCGTTCGCGCCCTTTACGCGGCCCCGGAGGGGGCGCCGCGACCCTCCGGCGCGTTGAATCGCCACCCGGGACCCGGGCCGCGTTCCGGCGCCGGACTGACCACGCCAAAGGGCATATACCTCGTCTCGCGGTGCCCCGAGGGCTAGAGCAGATCGTTAGGGCGGACGCGATCCGCCCTATCCCCCGGGTCGTTCCCGAGGCCTGGACGGGCGCCTGGGCGGTATGCGCCCGGTCTCGCCGGAACGGCAACCCCTGTGCCAGCGGGGTGGGTGCGTCGGTTTCGATTGGGCGGTCCAAGGTGCTGTCGGCACCCGACTCGGCCCCGGCACCCGTCCCATTCAGGGTTATCCGATTCACACAGCCGTGAAGGCGGCGCCTTCCGATTGAACCCCCTCCCGGCCTCTCCCATGAATGGGTGAGGAGTCAGGCAGGCACCTTCCGGTGGGCTGGAGAGCCGACCGCAAGATCGGTGATGGCCGGACTCCCTCCGCGTTTACCTATCGTATTCACACCTCTATCGCCGCCAAGCCGGGACTTGCAGCCGCTACGGAAAAGTGTCCCGTCATTGCGAACCCTCGTCGCAAAACGAGGGTGAAGCAATCCAGAGCGTAAAGTGCAAATATCCGCCCTGGATTGCTTCGTCGCTTCGCTCCTCGCAATGAGGATATGAAGAAAAAGTGTGTAAATCAGATAGCCGTTTACGGGGAGGGTTGGGGTGGGATTCATCGCTTTTCTCGTCGCGCGGGCCATTCGCATGGTGGCGTTGCCCCCCATCCCGACGCCTTGGTCCCGCCGACGCTCGCCCCTATACTGCCGCGCCAGACACATCCGCGCTGAGACCGGCCGCAGAAAAGGCTGACCCTTTTCGAAGGCCGGCCGGCGCGACCGCGCCGGCGCCGCGACAGGGCGTCGGAGAAGAAGGAGGGGGACACGGCATGGAGGCGGGCCAGGGGCTGCTGGGGATCATCGCCATCGTGGCGCTGTGCTGGGGGGTGAGCGAGCGACGCGGGGCCATTCCGTGGCGGCCGGTGCTGATCGGGTTGGCGTTGCAGCCGGTGCTGGCGCTGATCCTGCTGAAGACGCCGGGGGCGGCCACCGTCTTCGTGTGGCTCAACCAGGCGGTGCTGGCGTTGCAGGAGGCCACGCGGGCCGGCACGTCGTTCGTGTTCGGCTACGTCGGCGGCGGCGATCTGCCCTTCGACGAGCCCTACCCCGGCGCCGCCTTCGTGCTGGCCTTCCAGGCGCTGCCGCTGATCCTGGTGGTCAGCGCCATCACCTCTGTCCTGTTCTACTGGCGCGTCTTGCCGGTGATCGTCGGCGCCGTCGCCTGGGGGCTACGCCGGGCCATGGGGGTGGGGGGCGCCGTCGGCTTGTCCTCCGCCGCCAACATCTTCGTCGGCATGATCGAGGCGCCGCTGTTCGTGCGCCCCTACATCACCGCCATGACCCGGTCAGAGCTGTTCATGATGATGACCGTCGGCATGTCCACCATCGCCGGTACGGTCATGGTCATCTACGCCGGGTTCCTGCAGGGCCTTCTCGACACGCCGCTGGCGCACATCCTGATCGCCTCGATCATCAGCGCGCCGGCGGCGCTGGCGCTGGCCATGATGCTGGTGCCGGGCGAAGACGACGAGACGCCCACCGAGGCGCGCCTTGCTCTGCCCCCGCCCGAGGCGCGCAGCACCATGGAGGCCGTGCTGCTGGGCACGCGCGACGGTGTGTCGCTGCTGATCAACGTCATCGCCATGCTGCTGGTCATGGTGGCGCTGGTCAGTCTGGTGAACATGGGCCTGGCCCTGCTGCCGGCGGTGGCCGGCGAGGCGCTGACGCTGGAACGCGTGCTCGGCTGGGTGATGGCGCCGGTGGTCTGGCTGATCGGGATTCCGTGGGACGAGGCGGCGGCGGCCGGCTCGCTGATGGGGATCAAGACCATCCTCAACGAGCTGCTGGCCTACGCCGGCATGGCGGGCCTGCCCGAGGACGCGCTGTCGCCGCGCAGCGAGCTGATCATGACCTATGCCCTGTGCGGATTCGCCAACTTCGGCAGCCTGGGCATCATGCTGGGCGGCCTGACCGCCATGGCACCGGAGCGGCGCGGCGATATCGTCGCCCTGGGCACCAAGTCCATCGTCTCGGGCACCCTGGCCACGCTGATGACCGGGGCGGTCGTGGGGCTGGTGTCGTGGTGACGGAAGAGCATTCGCGCAAGCCCGACGACCTCCATGACCTGATCGAGGCGTGCTCGCCGGGACCGCGCCTGGAGTTGTTCGCGCGCGGCACCCGCCCGGGCTGGACCGGCTGGGGCGATCAGGCCGACGACGGCTACCGGCCGACCTGGGCCACGGACGCCAATCACAGCGGCCGCGACCGACCGGCTGTTCCGGATGGTCAGTGAGCGCGATCTCCCCTAAAGCCGCGCCCGCAGCCGATCCAGCCGTTCCATGGCGGCGATGGCGCCGAGCGAGGCCAGGGTCGGCGGCGTCGTGAACAGGCGGTTGGCCACGCGGGTCACGGCCGCCTCGTCCACCGCGTCGAGTTCCGCCAGAACCTCGTCGTTGGAGATGGGCCGCCCGTACACCAGGATCTGGCGCGCGAGTTGCTCGCAGCGGCCGCTGGTGCTCTCCTGCCCCATCAGGATGCCGGCGCGCAGTTGCGCCCGGGCGCGCGCCACCTCGTCGGCGCAGACCGAGGCGCGCACCTTGTTGATTTCGTCGCACAGCACGGGGACCAGCGCGGCCACGTCGTCCGGCCCGGTGCCGGCATAGAGCGTGAACAGGCCCCCGTCCGTGTACGAATTGGCAAACGCGTTGATGGTGTAGGCTAGGCCGCGCTTCTCCCGCACCTCCTGGAACAGGCGTGAGGACATGCCGCCGCCCAGCAGCGTCGCCAGGACAACGCTCGCGTAGTAGTCGGGGTCGTCGTAAGACACACCGTCAAACCCAAGCACCACCTGCGCCTGCTCGACGTCGCGCGGCTCGCGGTACTCGCCGCCGGTGTAGCGGGCCGGTGAACCGGTCTCCGGCGGCGTCGGGTTGAGCGCGGTGAAGTGCCGCTCCACCAGGGCCAGCAGGGCGTCGTGGTCGACCCGCCCGGCGGCGGCGATCACCAGCCGCGACGGGCAGTAGTGGGCACGCTGGAAGCCGCCGACGAGGTCCGAACTCAGCCGGCCGACCGTCTCCACCGTGCCCAGCACCGGCCGGCCGAGCGGCTGGTCGCCGTAGGCCGTTGCCTGGAAGTGGTCGAAGACGATGTCGTCCGGCGTGTCGATGGACTGGAAAATCTCCTGCACCACCACGCCCTGCTCGCGCGCCAACTCGTCCGGGTCGTAGACCGAGTGTTGCAGGATGTCGGCCAGGATGTCGACGGCCAGCGGCAGGTCCTCGCGCAGCATCTTGGCGTAAAAGGCGGTATGCTCGCGCGAGGTGTAGGCGTTCATGTGGCCGCCCACGTCCTCCATCTCGACGGCGATGTCCAGGGCCGAGCGCCGGCGCGTGCCCTTGAACGCCATGTGCTCCAGCATGTGGCAGACGCCGTTGATCTCGGCCGGCTCGTGGCGGGCGCCAACGTCCGCCCAGACACCGACGGACACCGTCTCGACCGTGTCCATGGGATCGGTCACCACCCGCAGACCGTTGGGCAGGCGGGTTTCCCGAATCTCCGACGCTGTCATGATCCCTCCATGCCATCCGACCGCACGATCAGGACCCTTGGCACGGCGCGGCCCAGGGCGTCAATGCGAACCCGTCGCGCCGCCAGGGCAATCGGGTGAACGACGCCTGTGGGAGCGAAAACCCGCATGAGTGGTTTGCCTGCGGCCAAAGACACCGGCTAGCAATGACGGGTTTAGTGCGGGCCTCTCGCCCGGAGGTCCATCTTGGCGAAGATGCACCCCTTCACCCGATTGCACTGGTCGCGCCGTGCGGGCGGTCAGGCCCCATGCCGGTACCCTCATTGGGCCGGCGGCCGGGCCTCCGCAGTGATTGGCGCGATGGGAGCGGGTTCGCTCCGGCTGACATGCGGACAGGCATGAAGACCGATCATGGCAAGGGCGCTGCCGATGATCAGGACCTTGGGGTTGATGTGCATGGCCGGCTCCGTCGGGTTTGAGTCCTGCGGCTTGAGTCCAGAACCACCCACCATACAAGGGGACGAGTGCCGAGTCATAGGTGTGACCAACCTCACAGCCGCCGGCGCCGGCCGCACGGTAAGGACCGGGAGCGGGGGTGTATGGCGCAGCGCAACGCCGACGCCGCGCCGCCGGACGGCGCGTGGCGGCCCGTGCCATCCCGGCGCGGTTGACATTCTCGAAGGCGGATTCCTAATGTGATCTTCAGTGCGCGGCCGTGGCTTGTCTTCCGCCCGTTCCGATACCGTCGGGACCGCCCGTGGTCCCCCCACCCATTCAGGCTCAAGACAGGATCATGAGGCGGGAGTCGATCAACGAAAAGGTCCTGGAACTCCTCGGCCGATTCCAGTCGGTTGACGTCTCCAGCCTGATGGCCGAGGTCTCGCAGGTCAACGCCAACGCCATCCTCCAGTCGGGCGTGCTGGTGGACGGCAAGGGGATCGTGCGCCTGGGGCAGGTGGGCGTGATGGAAGCCCTTCTCACCCTGGCGCTGGGCGGCAAGCCGCAGATCACGCTGCCCAAGTCGATGACGCCGGTGCGCAACGCCCTGATCCTGTTCCTGAAGCTGAACAACACCGACGCCTTCGGCTATCGTCCCGACGATACGCCGGACAAGTGGGCCTTCCGCATCCTCGACATGCTGTTCATGAAGTTCGCCGAGACGAACACGTTGACGGTGCGCGACCGGCTGGTGCTGCTGCGGGTGTCGGAAAACCAGCTCTGGCAGGCCGCCTTCACCATCGCCCTGCAGCTCTACCTGCAGATGGCCAAGGAAGGGCCGCAGTTCATCCGCGGCGTCGACAAGCCGGCCATGGGCGCGGCCGCCAATGCGTTCAAGTCCGCCGTCGAGATCCGCCGCGCCCGCATCCCCAAGGTGAAGTACGGCAACCCGCTGGCCGGCTTCAAGGAGATCGTCGAGTACTCCATCGGCCAGTACTTCGAGGGCACCGACCTCAACGACGCCATGAGCCAGACGCTGGTGCAGGCCCAGCTCGGCACCGCCGGCGAGGACGGGCAGGCCCGATTCGAACAGTTCCTGGCCGACAACAAGATCACCCCCGACATGTTCCCGACCACGGTCACGGAACTGTACGCGCTGGTCGGGAAAGCGATCCAGTTCGAGCCATCGGAAGAGGAAACCGCGCTCGCCCTGTATGCCTTCGCCAAGGCGCAGGGTCAGCAGAAGCAGATCGAACGCGTCTTCGCCAACTATGCCGAGGCGACCTTCTCGGTGGCCGCCAAGCTGGCCCGCTTGGTGTCGTTCGAGGGCCTGGAGGCGGGCGAGGCGGCCAGCCTCATCACCCGCTGGATGCGCGAGACGCGGGCGTTGCGCGACATCCGCCACGCGGACGTCAAGCAGCACGTGGCGGCCATCGTCGAGGGGATGCCCAGGGACGACCTCAGCCACCTCAGCGCTTTCCGCCAGGGGCGCACCCTGTCCGGCGACATCGCCGACAAGGAGATCCAGGCCTACGTGCAGACGCGGGTCAAATTGTTGCAGTTGAACGCCGTGAACCGGAAAATGCGGCGGGTCGAGGCCGCCGTCGGCGAACAGATGGACTCGGCGGAAATCTTCATCGTCCGCCCCGGCAAGGCCATCCTCAAGGACATGACCTTTGGCGTGGAGGAGTTCTTCCGCACCCTGCGCAGCGTCTTCCGCGATATTTTCGAGGCCAGCGACAAGAGTCGCCAGATGCAGGTCCAGCAGCTCGACGCCTTCACCAAGAAGTACGGGCCGCTGTCCACCATCGCCATCCTGACGCCGCGCGATCCCTCGGTGCCCACCGGCAAGTGGATCGAAAACGCGCGCAAACAGCTCAACACCGTTCCCGCGCACGTCTACGGCACGCTGACGGCCGACACCTGATCCGACATCCGGATGATCCATTCGCACCGGCCGGCATGATGTCCGGTTCTGGCGGAGGGCACCGCTCGGCCCCCCTCCCCTGGATAGGCTACCCGATTGTCGAGTAGAGGCGCCGGGCGACCGGCGCTTCTGCTCGACAAGACGGTAAGGTCTCGAAGGGGAGGGTTTCGTCACCGACGGCGAGGTGGCCGCTGGGCAAGCGGCCCGGTCTGTCCGGCCGCGAGGTCATCCGGATCCTTGAGGCGCAAGGGTTTCGAGCGGTGATGTCGGGGCGTGGCGGTTCACTGATGGTCGCCTCCCGCTCCGGTCAAGAGTCGTACGGCTGAGACACGCCGCCGCATTGGCGTCCGGAGGGGCGGCGGCCTATATTGCACAGGACGGCCCCGCCGGGCCGGAGCAGGACCACGCAAAAGGACCCCCCATGAGCGAGACCGACACCCCCCACACCGCCGACGACACCCCCATCGACCCCAAGCTTCTCGAAATCCTGGTCTGCCCGCTGGGCAAGGGGCCGCTGGAGTACGACCGCGAGAACCGCGAGCTGATCAGCCGGCAGGCCGGCCTCGCCTATCCCATCCGCGACGGCGTGCCCATCATGCTGGTGGACGAGGCGCGGACCTTGGATGAGGCGCCGCCGGGCGCGCCGGCGGCATGAGCGAGGCCCAGGCGCCGCGCGTCCCGGTCGACATTGCCGTCAGCCGGGCCGACCACACCCTGACGCTGAGCTACGCCGACGGCACCGTGCATGTGCTGCCGGCCGAGTTGCTGCGCGTCTACAGCCCCTCGGCCGAGGTGCAGGGCCACAGCCCGGACCAGCGGCAGGTGGTGGGCGGGCGCCGTCACGTCGGCATCATGGATCTGGAGCCGATGGGCCACTACGCCCTGCGCATCGTCTTTGACGACCTGCACGAGTCGGGCATTTACCGGTGGGACTATCTGTGGGACCTGGGCTGCCACCGCGAGGCGTACTGGGAGGGCTACCTCGCGGACCTGGCCAAGGCCGGAAAGCGCCGGGATCCGTGATCAGTGCCGACCGACGACGCCGTGACGCCCCGTCCCGCGGTGGGCGCCGTGCCGACGTGGCCGTCGCGTTCGGCTTTCACCACATTTCGGCCCCGAATCCACCGGAACGCTTGCGACCGGGGAGGCGCCCGCCTATAGTCCCGCCGGTCAAGGGGCGGAGCGGGGTCCCCGCGTTGAGGGGCGCGCAAAGGCACGAAGAAGGGTTCGAGGCGGACAATGAGCGTTACGCTGCCGCCGGATTATCGGCCAAGTGAAGATGAAGACTTCATGAACGACTTCCAGCGCGAGTACTTCCGCATAAAGTTGCTGAAGTGGCGCGCTGAACTGATCAAGGAAGCCGAGGAAACGCTTGAGAATTTGCAGGACGGCGGCCTTCAGGAATCTGATCTGGCCGATCGCGCCTCTGCGGAAATGGACCGCGCCCTGGAACTGCGCGCCCGCGACCGCGCCCGCAAGCTGATCTCGAAGATCGATTCTGCCCTGCAGCGGGTGGCCGAAGGGACCTATGGGTATTGCGAGGAAACTCACGAGCCGATCAGCCTGCGCCGGCTGGAGGCCCGCCCCATCGCCACCCTGAGCCTGGAGGCCCAGGAACGCCACGAACGCCGCGAACGCACGCATCGGATGGAATAGCGCGCGGTCCGGACGCGGTGCACCGGATCGGGTCGCGCAATCGCGGTTCTCCCTCCGTCCCCGGCACACAGCGATCGTCGCCTCAGCGGAACCGGACGTGGGACCGGTACGCCTCCAGTTCGCGCCGCGCGGCGTCCAGGTCGCGGCGCAGATGGGTGCGGCGCTCGCGCAGGGTCCCCTGCTGTTCCGCCAGACGTCGCAGCTGCACGTGCAGTTGCTCGCGCGCCCCCGGGTCCAGATCCCCAGCCGCCAGCCGGTCTTCGCGCGCGTGCATGTCGTCGGCCACGCGATCGAGGTCGCGCCGGAGCCGGTCCAGGTCCCGTTCCAGGGCCTCGACAGCCTGCCGGTGCTCGTACAGGCCCCGGCCGGCCCGGTAAGCGGACAGGAATGCGCCTTCAAGGCTCGGCGGACAGACGCCCCGGTAGGTCCGCCCCGAGGCGCCCAGGTCGAATCCGTTGCCGGGCTGGCAGTAAACCTGGACGCCCGACGCCCAGCCGGTGCGATAGGCGGTGGGATTGGGGCTGACGCCATGGTCGGCGCAGGCCTCGAAGTGATCGCCCAGGCGCGCTTGGGAGCGACCGTGGAGGCCATCCGAATACCCGATGGCGGCCCAGTCGCCGCGCAGGCACTCTTCCCGGCTCAGGCTGGCACAGCCGGTCACGACCACCATGGCCGCCAGCACGCCGACGCCGGCCAGACGGCGCCGCAGGCGCGATGCGATCTCCGCTGGTGCTGTCCTCGCCATGGTCCGTGTCCCACACCCGGAGCCGCCCGCCGGAACGGACGGCCATGTCCCCAAGGATACCCCGGGAAATGCGGCACCACCTTGGCGGATCGGGGCAGGGCCAAGGGGTTCGACACATGGCAATCGACCCTGGACATCCCATATGATCGGTGCGCCGCCCGTCCGTTGTCCTTTCGCCCTGGTGCCGCCGATGCTCCCGATCCGCCGTCTCGCCGCGCTGTGCGCGCTGGCCCTGCTGTCGCCCCTTCTGCTCGCCATGCCCATGACGTCCGCCCGCGCCGCCGATCCGCCGTGGTCCCATCCCTGGATGACGGACATCCGCGCCGACCATCCGCTGGTGGGACGCATTCTGGACGCCCGCACCGGCGCCGCTCTGGACCCCGAGGCGGTGACCGAAAGGCTCGCCGGCGCCGATCTGGTGATCCTGGGCGAGAAGCACGACAACCCCGACCACCACCGCGCCCAGGCGTGGCTGCTGGAGCGCATGGTCTCGGCGGGGCGCCACCCGGCGGTGGTGTGGGAGATGCTCGACGCCGGCCAGGGGGCGGCGTTGGCCGACTATCTGGTCCGCCCGGACGCCGACGCCCCCGGCCTGGGGCCGGCCGTGGACTGGGGCGAGAGCGGCTGGCCCGACTGGGCCCTCTATCAGCCCATCGCCGCCGTGGCGCTGGACGCCGACCTGCCCCTGCTGCCCGGCAACCTGCCGCGCGCCGACATCCGCCGCGCGGCGATGGAGGGCTGGGAGGCGGTGGTCGGCGCCGAGGGGCTGGCGCCGCGCGCGCTTGATGTGCCGTTCCCGGACGCGCTGCGCGAGGCCTTGGGCGCCGAGATCCTGCGCGGCCACTGTGACATGCTGCCCGAGTCCGCCCTGCCCGGCATGATCGCCGCCCAGCGCCTGCGCGACGGCGAGATGGCCCGCGCCCTGCTGGTGGGGGCGAACCTGGAGGAGACCGACGGCGCCGTGCTGATCGCCGGCAACGGCCATGCCCGGGCCGACCGGGCGGTGCCGTGGGTGCTGGGGCATCTGGCCCCGGAGGCCTCGGTGCTGTCGGTGGGCGTGCTGGAGGTGCCGGAGGACCTGCCCGCCGATCCCGCTCCGGCGGACCTGCGCGACACCGACGCCGACACCGGCCCACCGCCCTTCGACCTGGTCGTCCTCACCCCGGCGCTGGAGGACGTGGACCCGTGCGAGAAATTCCGCGAGCAGCTGGAGCGGATGCGCGAGCGGCATGAAGGAGGGGGCGGCAAGAATGATTAGCAGAACGCAGGAGAATAAACTACATATTACACTCTATTTGCTCGAACAAAGGTATTTCTGCTCGGCGACTTTGCTTGAAACCGACGCCTTAAACAACAGCATCATCTCGAGAGTCTGATCAATAAACTTTTTTACTTCGCTCTCGCCCTTTACATTTCTGGAGCTAAGGTATATTTCTTCACCATGCGCGATGCTGTTTCGACGTGACAAAAGAAACTTATCGAGAAACAACTCGTGCTTCAAAAAATCGCCGTAATCAAGTGAGCACAAATAACAGAGCTCCTTTAATACATTTGAGTTCAGGTTGCTTCTTGCGTCAACCAACGACGAATCAACATGAGTGCACCTGTTGTGTTGAGATGATATTATTTCATCTATGTGTCCTGATATGCTAATGAGATTTGCTCCGGCACCAAACATGCTCTTTGTTTTCTTCAAGAACGAGTTGATGTATATCTGGCGTTCAAGGTCGGAGTAGGGTAAGCCTAAGGTTTCAAGATATTGAAAGTACTTGAGAATACAAAATCGAATGTAACCTTCGAAATGGGCATAAAGCAATGGGATTAGAGCCCGAGTAAGGACGTTTGCGCGAGCCTCATCAGAAGATTTTATTACGGAGTGGAGCTCGGAAAGCTCGTGGCGACGCCAAGAAAGATCAGCGTCAAGTTGATACAATAAATCATTCGATGTTCTAGGTTTGCTCATGACGAGAAAAGCTCATCCCCGAATGAAATAGTCCTCTGGATGCGGACCGTACCCCTGAGTCCTGGCGATAGGAAGTTTGATATACTCGGTAAGGTCCAGAAATAATCAATTCTTTCTCTAACAAACTCCACTGGATCAGGCCTGCGAAACACTACTTCAATATTTCTGGCCAGACCAATTGCAAGGCATTCGAAGGCAGCACGTCCAACTCTTCCAACGTGCTTTCCACCTTCCAACCGCTTTAGAGCTTTATCACCAAATGCTGCATAAAGAATATCAAACGTTTTCGTGAATGTTTGCCACGCTTCGACATCTACCCCCTTCTCAGCTAATTTAATAATCCCGTCGTCTATATACTCTTCAACATCCAGCTTCCCGTCATATGGGATATAAGTATGAACAAAGAATCTGGTGGCGAATTCTATGTGGCGTTGTCGGGTTATTTGATCAGAAGAAGCTGACAATATTTCAATGAACTTTTCGTATTCTGCAGCTCTCTTGATGAAATCAAAGTACTGAGGGTTAACCATAATTATGATACAGTTCCTGACCTCTTGCGGATTCGCCGGCACTCCGCCCGAGTTCAACCTTTGAAAAAGATCGTATTTCGTTCTATTGTCAGACGGCCGCTTTAAGATCTCAACGCCAATTCTCGCTCGCCGTATATCAAGCTGTTGTGGCTTTTTCAGGGGGATTTGACTTTCCACAGGAACATCATGTATTTTGTCTGAGGCTTCCCACACCGCGTTATAAAGAGATGGCAGGTACTTTGTTGCCTCACAGCAAGAAGGTGGCAACAACTCTTCCGAGTCAGGATCCCTCAGCAACCCCATAAATTCAAGAATGGTGGATGTTCTTTGAAGTCCATCAATTATCTCCCACTTGGAGTCTTCCCTTTCGTATACGAATATTGATGGAACCGGGATTCCAAGCAAAATGGACTCAATGAATCTTGACTTTTGGCCAGAGTTCCACCGAAATAATCTCTGGAAGTCGGGGTTAATTATAACCTCTCTGTCTCTGTACATGCTGGCGATCTCACCAACAGACATTTGATAAGCTTCTGTTTTTACAAGTCTCCGGGCGATTTCAAGTTCGTCTTCGAGCATCAAATAGCGCCTTCCTAACACGATACCAAACTCGTACACCATAGTCTGCCTCCGAGCATTAGGTCAAGTCGTCTTCCGCGATCAATTTTTGGTCATTGTCGCTCGTGTGTATGCGACGTAGTTTGAATTTTCGGGAGGGGTTTAATACGGTTGGCAGAATGGAAGCAAACCATCACAATCTTTCGTGTTGCGTCGGATCTGCGCCTATAATAGGTGTTTTTCCGGTTAATACGGACACTTGTACTAGACTGTGGTCACCGTGATGCCAGCCCGCCCCCCCTCCGTCTGGGCGCTGCTGGACGGGCTCGCCGGGTCGAACGCCCAGACGCGGGGCGTGGTGCGGGCACTGGGCCTGCCGTGCCTGGAACTGCCCCTCGCCTACGCGCGCGAATGGCCGTGGCAGCGCTTGGCCGGCCACGTGCGGCCGACGCCGGAGACGCGCGCCCACCTGCTGGCCGCGCCGCCGCCGCGCCTGATCGTGACCACCGGGCGGCGCGCCGGCGCGGTGGCGCGTGGGCTCAAGCACGCCCTGGCCGCGCGCGATGGGCGCGCGCCGCGCCTGCTGCACATCCAGGACCCGCGCTTCGGCCACGACGATTTCGACCGCCTCATCGTGCCGGCGCACGACCGCCATGTGGAGCGCCTGACACGCCGCCCCAACGTGACCGTGGTGACCGGCGCGCCGCACCCGCTGACCGTCGAGCGCCTGGCTGCGGCGGCCGACGACTGGCGTTCGGCGGTAGCCGCCCTGCCCCGCCCCTGGATCGCCGTCCTGGTGGGCGGCGATTCCGGCCGCCGCCGGCTGGACGCGCCGGTGGCCCGGCGGCTGGTGGAGCAGGCGCAAGCCCTGGCCCGGCGCGCGGGCGGGTCGCTGATGGTCACCACCAGCCGGCGCACGCGACCGGACGCCGTGGCCGCGCTACACGAGTCCTTGGGCGCGTCCCTGAGCGGCCCGCACCGTCTTCACGCCTGGACACCGGATCCGGCCGGCAACCCCTACCTTGGCTTCCTGGGGCTGGCCGATGGTGTCATCGTCACCGGCGATTCCATGTCCATGCTGACCGAGGCGACGACGCCCGCCAAGCCGCTCTACATCTTTGCTCCGCCCGGGTGGGCGCGCGCGCCGCACGCCCGCTTTCACGCGCAGCTGGTCGAGGCGGGGGCGGCCCGGCCGCTGGACGACGAGACGCCCTGGCAGGCGTGGACCGGCGTGCCCATCAACCCGGCCGCCACCATCGCCGCCGAGGCGCGGGCGCTGCTGGACCTGGCTTGACGGGCATCCAGGCGGGCCGGATGCTGTCACCCTGTGAGGATGCGGAGGACCGCGCATGTCCACCCTGTACGATCAGGACTTCCACGCCTGGACCCAGGAACAGGCCGCGCTGTTGCGCGCCGGCCGGCTGGCCGAGGCCGACGTCGCCCATCTTGCCGAGGAGATCGACAGCATGGGCCGCACGGAACGGCGCGAACTGGTGAACCGGCTGGTGATCCTTCTCTTGCACTTGCTGAAATGGCGGGTTCAACCAGCGCGGCGCGGCAATTCGTGGCGCCTGTCGGTCAAGGAACAGCGGCTGCGCCTCGCGGCTCATCTTGAGGACAATCCGAGCCTCAAGGGCAATCTCGACGCCGCCATCGCCCGCGCCTGGCGTCTGGCCCGCATCGAGGCGGAACGCGAGACCGGCCTGCCGGAGACCACGTTCCCGGCCGAGTGCCCGTTCAGCGTGGCCCAGATGCTGGACGATGCCTTCTGGCCCGAGGCGGACGGGTAGGCGCCTCCACCCCATCCCGAGATTCCCACGCACGCCGTTTTCGACTAGGGTCGCCGCCGTTCACCCATAGACATCAGGGAACCGCCATCCATGGACGTCATCCTCGTCCCGCTGTTCAGCATCGTTCTGATCGTCATCAACCTGTACATCTGGGTCATCATCATCCAGGCGGTGCTGTCCTGGCTGGTGGCCTTCAACGTCATCAACGGCTACAACCGGTTCGTCGCCACCGTGGGCGAGGTTCTGCACCGGCTGACCGAACCGGCGCTGGGGCCGATCCGCCGCCGGATGCCGGCCCTGGGCGGCATTGACCTGTCGCCGGTGGTGCTGATCCTGGTCCTGATCTTCCTGCAGATGGTCATCGAGCAGTTGATGATCCGGATGGTGTGAGGGCCGGCCCGGTGAGCGCCGGTGCCGAGACCGATGTCCTGCCGCTGACCGCCGACGCCGAGGGCGCGCGCCTGTCGGTGCGCCTCACTCCCCGGGCGGCGCGCGACCGCGTCGAGGGCATCGCGCTGGACGCCGACGGGCGGGCGTGGCTGCGGGTCTCGGTCACCGCCGCGCCCGAGGCCGGCAAGGCCAACGCCGCCCTGGTGGCGCTGTTGGCCAAGACCTGGAAGCGACCCAAGAGCGCCATCCGGGTCGTCGCCGGCGCCACCGACCGCCGCAAGACCTTGCACATCACCGCCGACACGGCGACAGTCGACACGTTGGCGCGGCACCTGGCCGGCCTGCCCCGGCGTTGAGCGCCCCTGGACCCACGTTCCGCACTCCAAGGGAGACCCGCCATGGCCACAGGCGCGCGCGTGATCGAGGGCCAGGCCACGGCCCGCGAGATGCTGTGGGACGTGCATCAGGACGTCCGCGACCTACACTCCGAACACCGCCTGACCGTCACCCTGGCCATTGTGGTTGTGGGCAACGACCCCAACACCCTGCGCCTGATCGAGAACAAGACGGCGCGCGCCGAAGAGGCGGGGGTGCGCGCCCAGCTCCACACCCTGCCGGCGGACACCACGGATCCCGAGGTCATCACCGTCATCGACGGCCTGAACAACGACGATTCGGTGCATGGCATCCTGGTGCAGCATTACATGCCCCGCTACCGCGACGCCCGCCGCCTGATCGAGGCGGTCGATCCGCGCAAGGACGTGGACGGCTTCCACACCCGCAACGCCGGCCTGCTGGCCAACGACGTGCCGGCGTTCGTGCCCTGCGAGGCGTTGGCCGGCGTCCACCTGCTGAAAACCTTTGTCGAGTCGCGCCCCATCGGCTGGCACGCCGTCGTGGTCGGCGACACCCACCGCACCGGGCGGCCGATGGCGCGGCTGCTGCTGGGTGAGCGCTGCACAGTCACCATTGCCCACGAGGACACCCGCGATCTGACCGAGATCTGCAGCCAGGCCGATATCCTGATCGCCGCCACCAACCGGGCCGGCATGATCCGCGCCCGCCACGTCAAGCCGGGGGCGGCGGTCATCGATCTGGGCCGCAGTCGGGTGACGGTGAACGACGAGCTGCGCATTGTCGGCGACGTCCGCTTCGACGAGGTGCGCGAGGTGGCCGGCTGGGTCACCCCGGTGCCGGGCGGCGTCGGCCCGGTGGCCATCGCCATGCTGATGCGCAACGTGGTCACTGCCTGCCGGCGCCAGAACCGTCTGGACGAAAAGGCGCGCCATGGCTGACCCGGGGACGGACGGAGCGGTTTCGCGCATCCTGGTGGTGGACGACACCGCCGACATCCGCGACCTGCTGGCGCGCTACCTGGGGCAGCATGGGTTCGCGGTGGACACCGCCGCCGACGCGGCCGCCGCTCGCGCCGTCCTCTCCGGCCCGGCCGAGCGCCGCCCGGATCTGGTGATCCTCGACCTGATGCTGCCGGGCGAGGACGGCCTGTCGCTGTGCCGGGCGCTGCGCGCCGATCCGGCCACGGCGGCGCTGCCGGTGGTCATGCTGACCGCCATGGGCGAGGAGACCGACCGGGTCGTGGGCCTGGAACTGGGCGCCGACGACTACATCGCCAAGCCGTTCAATCCGCGCGAGTTGCTGGCCCGCGTCCGCGCGGTGCTGCGCCGCGCCGGACCCCGAACCGGGTCCGGTGAGGGCGCGGCCGGCGCGCCGGCCGACCGCCTGCCGCCGGCGGGGCGGGTGCGCTTCGACCGCTGGATCCTGGACCTGGGCCGGCGCGAACTGGAGGGACCGGACGGCGTGGCGGTGGCGCTGTCCAGCGGCGAGTTCTCCATGCTGCGGGCGTTCGTCGAGCATCCGCAGCGGGTGCTGACCCGCGACCAGTTGCTCGACCTGGCGCGCGGGCACAACGCCGCCGTCACCGACCGCTCGATGGACACCCAGGTCAGCCGCCTGCGCCGCAAGATCGAGGCCGACCCCAAGGACCCTGCACTGCTGAAAACCGTGTGGGGCGGCGGCTACGTGCTCGCCGTGCCGGTGGAGCGGGTGTGATCCCGCGATCCCGGATGGAGCCCAGGGCGGCGCCATGCGTTTCCTCCCTGTCTGACATTGTGGGAGCCCCAATCCCACACGACAGGCACAGACCTTGGCGCAGGAGGTGAGCGATGACCAAACCAACCACATGGGTGCTGGTGGCCGATGCCCAGCGGGCGCGCCTGTTCGAGGTGGAGGCCGGCGGGCGGCGTCTGGGGCGGTCGCCGCTGTGGGAGACGTCAACCGACGTTCCGCCCTCGCGCGAAATCACCAGCGACCGGCCGGGCCGGACGTTCGACAGCGGCGGCGAGGGGCGCCACGCGCACGAGGCGCCGACCGATCCGCAACGGCTCGAAAAATACCGCTTCGCCAGAACCGTGGCCGAAGCGCTGGGCGATGGCCAGAGGCGCGAGCAGTTCGCCCGCCTGATCGTTGTCGCGCCGCCAAAGATGCTGGGCGACCTCCGCCACGAGTTGACGGACGCCGTGCAGCAGCGCGTGGTGGCCGAATACGACAAGGACCTGTCGAAGTTGCCACCGGAGGACATCGAGCGGCACCTGGACCTCGGTCCGCCGCTGTAAGCCGCCCCAAGGGGGGGGCCGCCTACTGCCGCTGCCCTGCCTCCTCCATCAGGAACGGCGGCGCCGTGCGCGGGCAGCGGGGCAGGCCGCGCCATAGCCGCCCCTGGCGGTCGTAGAAGCAGTGGGCTTCCGGCACCATGGCGTCGCTGGGCCGGGCCATCTTCGGGCATTCGGCGTGGCCGGCCAGCATGTGGCCGTCGGCGTCGTACAGGCAGAGCATGACGCTGGGGCCGAGCGGCGCGTCCGCCGCGCCGGCGTACGCCGGGGTCAGGATCGTGGCCAGCGCCAGCACCGCCACGGTTTTTGCGAGGCGCCCTCTCATCGCACCGCCGCGAGGCCGGGCGCGCGCGCCAGCAGGCGGAACGCCGGCAGCAGCGCCAGCGCCACGGCGATCTTGACGGCGAAGTCGCCGGTGGCCCAGCCGATCCACGGCAGGCCGGTGCCGGCGAAGGCCAGCGAGAAGAAGACCACCGTGTCCAGCGCCGAGCCGAGAAACGACGACACCAGAGGCGGCAGCCACCACACCCGCTCGCGCAACCGGTCGAACACCCGCACGTCCAGCGTCTGCGCCAGCAAAAAGGCGGTGCCGGAGGCCAGCGCGATGCGCGGCGTGGCCAGCACGATCGACAACACCACCGCCAGCGCGAAGCCGACATAGACCACGCGCCGCGCCCGCGCCGGGCCGAAGCGGCGGTTGGTCAGGTCGGTCACCAGGAAGGCGACGGGATAGGTCAAGGCCCCCCAGGTCAGCCAGTCGTTGATGGGATAGCCGACCAGGATGTTGGAGGCCACCACCACCACCGCCATGGCCGCCACGGGCAACACCAGGTCGATCCACGGCGCGCGCCAGCGTTCGGTCTCGGTCATCGGAAACATGAATCCTTTCAAGGTTTTCAGAGCCCGCCGCAGCCGGCACCCGAAGCGTCCTGGATCACACAGCTTTATGACGCCTTCGTGGCGGGGTCCCGGTCCAGGGCGGACGGCGACTCGGGGACGTGATCGCCGTTGCGGGCGCCGTCAACTCCTTGTACAGTGTCGAAAGGCTACCCCTTGCGGTCGATGCCCACATGGCCCCCAAGGTCTTGGCGCCGACTCGAGCGGCACCGCAGCGAACCGCAGCGAAAGGACCGCGCCCGATGGCGGTGGAGATCGTTCGGTCCACCTGTCCGCATGACTGCCCCAGCGCCTGCGCGCTGGAGGTGGAACGGCTCGCGCCCGACCGCATCGGCCGCGTGCACGGCAGCCGCGCCAATCCATACACCGACGGCGTCATCTGTGCCAAGGTCGCCCGCTATGCCGAGCGGGTGCACAACCCGCACCGCCTGACCACGCCGCTGCTGCGCGACGGGCCGAAGGGCTCGGGCTGTTTCAAGCCCATCGGCTGGGACGAGGCGCTGGACCGCGTCGCCGAGGCCTTCGACGCCGCGCGGCGCCGCCACGGCCCGCAAGCCATCTGGCCGCACAACTACGCCGGCACCATGGGCCTGGTGCAGCGCGACGGCATGGAGCGCCTGCGCGCCCTGCTCGGCACCTCGCTGCAGGACGGCACCATCTGCGTCGCCCTGGCCGATGCCGGCTGGAAGGCGGGGGTCGGCCACAAGTGGGGCGTCGATCCGCGCGAGATGGTCGACAGCGACGTTATTGTTCTGTGGGGCCTGAACGCCGTGCACACCCAGGTCAACGTCATGACCTGGGTGGCCAAGGCCCGCAAGGGCCACGGCGCCAAGCTGGTGGTGGTCGATCCCTACCGCACCGCCACGGCCGAGAAGGCCGACGTGCACCTGATGCCGCGCCCGGGGACCGACGCCGCCCTGGCCTGCGCGGTGATGCATGTGCTGTTCCGCGACGGGTTGGCCGACCGGGACTACATGGCCCGCCACACCGACGACCCGGACGGGCTGGAGGCGCACCTGAGGGACCGCACGCCGGCCTGGGCCGAGCGCGTCACCGGCATCCCGGCGGCCGAGATCGAGGCCTTCGCCCGCCTGTACGGCGGCACCAAGCGGGCGTACCTGCGCGTCGGCTACGGCTTCACCCGCCAGCGCAACGGCGCGGCGGCCATGCACGCCGTCAGTTGCCTGCCGGCCGTCACCGGCGCCTGGGCGCACCGGGGGGGCGGCGCGCTGTACAGCATGTCCGGCCTGTTCCCGGTGGATACCAGCCTGATCACCGCCGCCGACCACCGCGACGGCACCCAGCGCTGGCTGGACCAGTCGCGCATCGGCGCCGTCCTCACCGGCGAGCGCGGCGCGCTGCTGGGTGGGCCGCCGGTCACGGCCCTGCTGATCCAGAACACCAACCCGATGGTCGTGGCGCCGGACAGCACCCGCGTGGCCCAAGGCTTCGCCCGCGAGGACCTGTTCACCTGCGTGCACGAACAGCACCTGACCGAGACCGCCCGCATGGCCGACGTGGTGCTGCCGGCCACGACGTTCCTGGAACATGACGACCTGTACAAGGCCGGCGGCCATACCTTTTTGGGCGTCGGTCTGAAGGTCCTGGAGCCACCGGGCGAGGCCCGCTGCAACCACGATGTGCTGCGGGACCTGATGGCGCGGCTGGACGCGCCCGCGCACGTGGCCAACGAGATGAGCGCCCGCGAACTGGTCGAGGAGACGTTGCGCCTGTCCGGCCTGCCGCGCGCCGACGAGATCGCCGCCCAGGGCGGGGTGGACTGCGCCGCGTCGTTCGAACGCCACCACCTTCTGACCGGCTTCGGCCATCCCGACGGACGCTTCCGCTTCCATGGCGCCTGGCGCGGCGCGCAGGCGGCGGTCATGCCGGACCTGCCCGACCAACTCGACGTCATCGAGGCGACCGACGAGACGCACCCCTTCCGCCTGGTCACCGCCCCGGCGCGGAACTTCCTCAACACCAGCTTCAACGAAACGCCGACAGGGCGCCGCCTGGAAGGCCACCCGACGGTCATGGTCCATCCCGCCGACGCCGACCGGCTCGGCCTGAGGGACGGCGATCCGGTGCGGCTCGGCAACGCCCGGGGCAGTGTGACCGTGCACGCCCGCCGCTTCGCCGGGCTGCGGCCGGGGACGCTGGTGGTGGAAAGCCTGTGGCCCAACGACGCCTTCGCCGAGGGCGTGGGCATCAACGCCCTGGTGGGCGCCGATCCGGGACCGCCCAACGGCGGTGCCGCGTTTCACGATTGCGCGGTGTGGCTGCGCCCGGCTTCGGCCGAAGCCGACGCCACCCCGCGCCCCGCTCTGGAGGCCGTGAGCCCATGAACATGGTGTCCGACATGATGCGCCGTTCGCCCACCGCGCCGCGCGTGGTGGTGGTCGGCAACGAAAAGGGCGGCTCGGGCAAGTCCACCGTCGCCATGCACCTGTTGGTCGGGTTCCTGCGGGCCGGCTTCACCGTCGGCAGCATCGACCTGGATGCCCGCCAGGGCACCCTCTCCACCTATGTCTCGAACCGTGAGGCCTACGGCCACCGCTTCGGCCTGCATCTGCCCATGCCGACGCATCAGTCCATCCAACTGTCGGGACACGAGGCCGGCGACCGCAACCGCCTCGACGACGCGGTGGAGGCGCTCTTGACCGAATGCGACCTGGTGCTGATCGACACGCCGGGGGCCGACAACCACCTGTCGCGCGCCGGTCACGCCTGGGCCGATATCCTGGTCACGCCGCTCAACGACAGCTTCATCGACCTGGACGTGCTGGCCAAGGTGGACCCGGCCAGTATGCGCATCCTGCGCCCCAGCCACTACAGCGAGATGGTCTGGGACATCAAGAAACAGCGCGGCCTGCGCGACGGCGGCTCGATCCACTGGGTGGTGCTGCGCAACCGGCTGTCGCAGCTCGACGCCCGCAACAAGCGGGACATGGAGGGCCTGTTGCGGGACCTGTCGCGGCGCATCGGCTTCCAGCTCATCGAGGGCCTGTGCGAGCGCGTGATCTACCGCGAGATGTACCTGAAGGGC
>JGI12109J20283_10408655_pt1 | contig 20357 bp, 20 predicted proteins | sample ElkSlonscriptome_12_FD_20283 | JGI IMG/M metagenome (IMG submission 20283)
CGCCGTGCTTGGGGCCACCTGGGCGAGTCTCGCCCTTGCCGCGCCGCGGCAGGGATCCTTCTCTCTTGTCGGGTTGCTCCGCTTCCTACCCTATTTCCTGTGGGCATCGCTGAGCGGCGGGATCGACGTGGCGCAGCGGGTGTTGCGGCCCCGGTTACCGATCGAGCCAGGCCTGCACCAGTATCCGATGCGGCTGCGGGATCCGGGTGCCCGGGTCGTCTTTGTCAACACGATCAGCTTGCTGCCTGGGACGCTGAGTGCCGACCTCGACGGGGACCTGGTGCGCGTGCATGCGCTCGATGCCAAGGCGGATGTCGGGGGCGAGCTCGAGGTGCTCGAGCGGCGGGTGGCGGCGATCTTCGATGAGCGCCTGCATGATCCTGCCGCCATCGGCGAGGACATGGCGCCTTGATCACGCCCTTCCTGCTCGTCATCGCGGTTTTCTTGTTGGTCTGTATGGCGCTCGGCCTGATGCGGATCGTCCTTGGACCCAGTCCGTCGGACCGGATGATGGCGGCGCAGCTTCTGGGGACATCCGGGATCGCCTTGATGCTGCTGCTGGCGCACATCGTGCTGGTCCCGGCGCTGATCGACGCCGCCTTGGTCCTTGCGCTGCTGGCGGCTGTGGCGATCGCGGCCTTCACGCGCCGGCGTGCCGAGGGCGTGAGCTGATGGGGATCCTCGACTGGGCCTGCGTCGTCCTGCTGAGCCTCGGCGCCCTGTTCTTCCTTGCCGGGACCATCGGGCTGCTGCGCCTGCCGGAGCGCCTGAGCCGCCTGCACGCCCTGACCAAGGCGGACAACGTCGGGTTGGGCCTCGTCGTCCTCGGTCTCTTGCCCTTTGCGCCCGATCCCTTCTATGCCGCCAAGCTGGTCCTGGTCTGGCTCCTGGTGCTGATTGCGGGGGCGACGGGGGCGCACCTGATCGCCAAGCGGGCCCTGCGTGGCGATGGCGAGGACGCCCGGTGAACGCGCTGCTGACGGCATTCGACATCGTTCTCGTGCTCAGCCTGATCGGTTTGGCGTCGGCGGCCATGCTGAGCAGCGAGCCGCGCCGTGGCGTGATCCTCTTCATCGCCTTCGGGCTGTTGCTCGCGCTGGTCTGGGCGCGACTGCGGGCCCCCGACCTGGCGCTCGCGGAAGCCGCCATCGGGGCCGGTCTCGGCGGTGCCCTGATGCTTGCTGCGGCGCGGCGCCATGCGGCGCGTAAGGCGTACCGGGAGCGGTCTGACCAGCAGGAGGAGTCTGGCTAGCGTGCCCAGACCTGGCCTGTCGCTCTTGATGCCGCTGGTCCTGATGGCCTTCGCCGCCGTCCTGGGCTGGGCGTTCTGGCTCGCCTTGACCGGCCAGGACGGCGAACGACTGGCCGGCATCGCGCTCGCACAGGTCCCGCTCAGCGGGGTGAGCAATCCGGTGACCGCGGTGCTGCTCAACTACCGCGCCTACGATACCCTGTTGGAGCTCGGCGTCCTGCTGAGCGCCCTGCTCGGGATCTGGTCGCTGGGGCCGGCACCGCCGGGCTTCGCCCCGGCTGCCCTGGTGTTCCGCGGGCTCGTCGTGTTGGTCGTGCCGGCGCTGATCCTGGTCGGCGGCTACATGCTCTGGGTCGGTGCCCATGCCCCCGGTGGGGCCTTTCAGGGCGGCGCCCTGTTGGCGGCGGCCGGGGTCATGCTCGCACTCAGCGGCCGGGAGCGGGCTGGCTTGCCCGCGGAGGCCGGTCTGCGCGTCGTCGTAAGCCTCGGTGTGGTGGTCTTTGTGCTCGTCGGTCTTGGTCTGATGCTCGTCGGCTCCGGGTTTCTGCACTATCCGCTCGGCATTGCCAAGTGGCTGATCCTTGCGATCGAGACGGCGGCGACCCTGGCCATTGGCGCGACCCTCGCCGCGGCCTATCTGGGCGGCCTGCCGCGATCTCGGCCGCGCGCGACACGCCGCTCGTGACAACGCAGCTCATCTATGGCGGGGCCGGGATCCTGCTCTTCGTCATCGGGCTTGGGTCCGTTCTGACTCGGCCCGGGCTTTGGCGACGGCTCATTGCGATCAACGTCATGGGCAGCGGGGTCTTTCAGATCCTCGTGGCGGTCGCCTATCGCGGCACTGCGGTCCCGCCCGACCCTGTCCCGCATGCGTTGGTCCTGACCGGAATCGTCGTCGCCGTCAGCGCCACTGCGCTGGCGCTGGCCTTCGGGCAGCGCCTCGAGGACGAGGATGATTGACCTGCCGGCCCTGGCCGTTTCGTTGCCGCTGCTCGGTGCCCTGGCGGCCGTCGTGCTTCCGTCGCGCGGAGGGTTGTTCGGGCTCGTGGCGGGGGCGTTAACGACTGGGGTCGGCCTCGCGCTCGCCGCCCGGGTCTGGCTCGAGGGCGCCGTGCGCTCGGAGCTGGGTGGCTGGGGTGCGCCCCTGGGGATCGTGTTGCGGGCCGATGGGCTCTCGGCCGCCTTCCTGGCGATGGCTGCTCTTGTTGCCTTGGCGATCACGGTCTACGCCGGTCGCTACTTCGGTGGGAGCGAGCGGCGCCGCCACTTCTGGCCCCTTTGGCTATTGCTCTGGGCGGCCCTCAACGGGCTCTTTTTGGCCGCCGATCTGTTCAATCTTTACGTGATGCTCGAGCTGCTCGGTCTCGCGGCCGCCGCGCTGGGCGCTCTGGCCGGGACACAGGAGGCGCTGGCCGCGAACCTGCGCTATCTGCTGGTCGGCTTGCTTGGGTCTATGACCTACCTGCTAGGGGTGGCGCTGATCTACACGGCCTACGGGGTACTCGATCTTGGCCTGGTCGCGGAGCTGATCAGTCCCGGCCCGGTTGCCGCGAGCGCCTTCGCGCTGATGACCGGCGGCCTGCTGCTCAAGGCGGCGCTCTTCCCGCTGCACTTCTGGCTGCCGCCGGCCCACGCCAATGCCCCGGCGCCGGTCAGCGCCGCGCTCTCCGCGCTGGTCGTCAAGGCGGCCTTCTACCTGGTCCTGCGGCTCTGGCTGGAGGTCTTCGCGCCGGTACTCGGCCCCGCGGTCGTCGTCCCGCTGGGTCTCCTCGGTGCCGGCGCGGTCCTCTGGGGCTCCTGGCGGGCCCTGCGTGCCGAGCGGCTCAAGCTGCTCGCTGCCTACTCGACCGTCGCCCAGATCGGCTATCTGTTCATCTTCTTCCCGCTGCTCGCCGCGATTCCGGCTGGGGCGGGGCGCGAGGAGCTGCTCGCCGCAGCGGTGCTCTTCGCGCTCACACACGGTTTCGCCAAGGCCGGCCTGTTCCTCGCCGCCGGTGCCGTGCAGGGCGCGGCCGGGCACGATCGCATCGCCGAGCTGGGGGCCACTGCGCAGGCCCTACCAGCGGCGACCCTGGCGATGGCGCTGGCCGGCGTGGCGCTCATCGGGCTGCCGCCGAGCGGTAGCTTCACCGCCAAGTGGATACTCCTCGAGCGGGCGTTGAGCCTTGGGCAGTGGTGGTGGATCCCGGTGGTCGTGGTGGGGACCCTGCTCGCGGCCGCCTACATTTTCCGCTTCCTCGGGCGCGCCTTCCGCCCGGAGGCGGCGCCACAGCGATTCGTCACAGAGCCGCGGGCCGAGCTGCCGGCACTGGCGCTCGGGTTGATCGCGGTCTTCGTGCTCGGACTGGCGGCGCTGCCGCTCTGGGACCTGATCGGTATCTCGGAGGCGGCCCGATGAGCCCGGACGTCTGGCTTCCGGCGGCCATCGTCCTGAGCTCGATGATACCCGGGCTGATCATCTTCCTCGTCAAGGAGGAGAGCCGCCGTCTGCGCACGCTGCTCAACCTCGCCGGGGCCGTCGTCAAGCTCGGACTGGTCGGCTGGATGATCTGGGGCGTCTACGCCGGGCGTGTGTATGAGAGCCGTATGACGATCGCGCCCGGCCTCGAGCTCGTCCTCAGCGCGGACGCCCTGTCAGTCCTCTTCGTTGCCCTCTCGACGGTGCTCTGGCTGGTGACGACCGTCTATGCCATCGGTTACCTCGAAGGTTCCCCGAACCGCAGCCGCTTCTTCGGCTTCTTCAGCCTGTGCGTCTCGGCGACCGTGGGGATCGCCTTATCGGGCAATCTGCTGACCTTCGTCGTCTACTACGAGATCCTGACGCTTGCGACCTACCCATTGGTGGCCCATCGTGGCACCCCGGATGCGAGCCGCGGGGCGCGCATCTATCTGGCCTACACGGTCGCCGGCGGCGTCCTGCTGCTGGCCGGGGCGATTTGGCTGCAGGCCCGCGTTGGCCCAGTCGAGTTCACCCAGGGCGGTTTGCTCGGCGATATGCCGGTGGAGATGCATCCGGAGCTGACGCTGATCTTTCTCGTGCTGCTCGCCGGGCTCGGCGTCAAGGCGGCGCTGGTGCCGCTGCACGGCTGGCTGCCGCAGGCGATGGTCGCCCCCGCGCCGGTCAGCGCCCTGCTGCACGCGGTGGCCGTGGTCAAGGCGGGGGCCTTTGGTATCGTGCGGGTCGTCTACGACGTCTACGGGGTGGAACTCGCGCACGCGACCGGTCTGCTCGGGATCCTGGGCGTGCTCGCGACCATCACCATCGTCTACGGTTCGCTCAAGGCCTTGTTCCAGGACGGGCTGAAGAAGCGGCTGGCGTACTCGACGGTCAGCCAGGTCTCCTACATCGCGCTGGGTGCGTCGATCTTCGGCCCCGTTGCGACCATCGGCGGGGTCGTGCATCTGGTCCACCAGGGGGTGATGAAGATCACGCTCTTCTTCTGCGCCGGCAACTTTGCCGAGCGGCTCGGCGTCCACAATGTGAGCCAGATGGACGGGGTCGGGCAGCGCATGCCGGTCACCAGCTTGGCCTTCACCGTCGCTGCCCTCGGTATGATTGGCATCCCGCCCATCGCCGGCTTCGTCAGCAAGTGGTACCTGGGGCTCGGTGCCGTGGGTGCGGGGGCCCACTGGGTGCTGCTCGTCTTGGTCGCGAGCAGCCTGCTCAATGCCGCCTATTTCATGCCGATCCTGTTTCGCATCTGGTTTCGCCCTGAGCCGCGGAACTGGCCGCAGGAACACCCGTCTGCGGGGCGCTTCGAAATCGCCGGGACGCTGCTCTGGCCGCCGGTGGTGACCGGCGTCCTGGCGCTCCTCGCCGGGCTCTTCGCCGCGGCGCCGGTCAGCCCCTTGCAGTGGGCGACCCTGATCGCGGCCCGGGAGTACGGGTGGTGAGCCCCTTCGTCGATTCTCTCAGCACGACCGGGCTGGTCTCATGAGCGTCCTGCTGATCCCCGCCTGGCTCGTGCCGCTCCTCGCCGCAATGCCGCTGCTGCACCGCCGCTTGCCCTGGTTGCCGTGGGTCGCGGCAGCGCCGGCGCTGGCCGCGGCCGTCCTGGTGCCGACGGGCGAGCAGCTGCAGCTCGACTGGCTGCTGATCGGATCCGTCTTTGGGCTGGATGAGATCGGGCGGGTCTTCCTGATGTTCACGGCAATCCTGTGGCTGGCCGCCGGTGTCTACACTGCCGCGACCATGCGCGGTGGTGCGCATGGAGAGCGCTTCAACACCCTATTCCTGCTGGCGATGGCCGGCAACTTCTGGCTGATCACCAGCCAGGACCTGATCGGCTTCTACGTCGGCTTTGCGATCATGGGGATCGCCTCCTACGGCCTGGTGGTCCACGTCGGCGATCGCCGCGCCCTGCGCGCCGGACGCGTCTATCTGGTGCTCACGCTGATGGCCGAGGTGGCGCTCTTCGCCGCGTTCGTGCTGATCGCCGGCCATGCCGGCTCGATCCGCCCGACCCCAGCTGAGCTCGCCGGCCTCGATGACTTGACGATCGCCCTGCTCGTGCTCGGCCTGGCCGTGAAGGCCGGTCTCGTCCCGCTGCACGTCTGGCTGCCGCTGGCGCATCCGGCCGCACCGATCCCGGCGAGTGCGGTCCTCAGCGGGACCATGATCAAGGTGGCGATCCTCGGCTGGCTGCGCTTCCTGCCGGTCGGCGAGGTCGCGCTGCCGGAGTGGGGGCTGTTGTTCTTGTTCGTCGGGCAGGCGACCGCTTTCTTTGCCGTCCCGATCGGTCTGGTGCAATCCGACCCCAAGGTGCTGCTGGCCTACTCCAGCATCAGCAAGATGGGGCTGATGGCCATGGTGCTCGGTGTGGCGCTGATTGAGGTCGACGTCGCCCCCCTCGCCGCCGCCGGTTTGGCCCTCTATGCCGGACATCACGCGTTGACCAAGGGGGGGCTCTTCCTCGGGGTCGGCCTGCGCAAGTCCGCCCCGGGCGCACCGCTCGTCCTCACCGGTGTGACGCTGCTTGCGGTCTCGCTGGCGGCGGTGCCGCTGACCAGCGGCGCCGTTGCCAAATACGGTATCAAGCCTGTCTTCGCCGGGATCGAGTGGAGCTGGTTCGGCGTACCCATCGCGCTGACGACGCTGGCCACGGCCTGGCTGATGGCCCGTTTCCTCTGGATCATCTGGCACTTGCGCCCCGCCCCGCAGGCTGGGCTGGTCGGGGTCACGCTGGCCTGGATAGTGCTGCCGTTTCTGGTCCTGCTCTATCCGCTGTTCCTCGGCTCCCCGGGTGCCTGGGCGACCGACATCTGGCTGATTGCCCTGGCGGTGTTGCTGGCATTGCCGGTTGCGCTGCTCGCCCAGTACAAGCCGAGCGCGACGGCGCCGGTCGTGGACTCGGTCAAGGCCGGCGACTTGCTCGTCCTCGCGCGTCCCGTGTTGCTCGCCTTGCGTTGGGGCGCCCACCGGCTGCGGCAGCTTCTCAGGCGGCTGAGCAAGCGCGGTTGGGCGTCGATCTTGGCCCTTTGGCAGGCTGCGGCAGCGCGATCCACCGCGGATGTCGAGGCGCGGCTGCGCGCCTGGCCGGTGAGCGGTGGGCTGTGGCTGCTGATCCTGCTCGCCATGATTGGCCTCGGATTGATCAGTTCGCCCGATTTGCCCGTCCAGCCTCGCGTTGATCGGCCCGAGCCTGCTTCCGGCGTCGCCTCAGCGCAAAGACCGGCGCCATTGCCTTCGGCGCGGCGCGAGGAGGGGGCTGCTCTGCCGGGCGAGATGCCCGCCAGCTTGGCCGCGACGGATCCGCCGTCGTCTGAGGACTCGCAGCGAGACACAGCGGGTACCGAGAGGGATCCGAGCGAGCCGGGCGCTCAGTCGTCCGATGCCGGGGATCAGGTCGAGCGCCAGGCCGGCGCCGAGTCGCCGGCCGGTGCGCCGGTCCAGCCAGGTCCGATGCCGACAGCAACAGAGGGCACCAAGGCCCCAAGCGAGCCTCGCGGGAGCGCACTATCCGAACCGATGACGCAACCTGAAGACGGGACCGAAGCGCCCTCGGCCTCCGCGATCTGCGCCGCGGACCAAAGCCCCGTCTTTCGCTATCCGCCGAGCGGTGAGTCGATCACGCTGACACGCTGTGCGCCGGTTGCCGGGGAATTGGTGCCGCTCGAGGCGCCGCCGCTGTCGAATCGCCTCGTGCGGCTGCTGCAGCTGGCGCTGAACGACCTCGGTTTCGATTCCGGGCCCGTCGACGGACTGATGGGGCCACGCACCCGCACTGCGATTCGGCGATTCCAGGAAGACCAGGGCCTGGCCGTCGACGGCGCGATCACTTTCGAACTGCTCGAGCGCCTCCAACGGGGCCTGGGCGAGACGTCGCGCTAGAAGGCCGTGTCCTGCCAAAAGCCGTTTGATCATGTTTCCACCTCGGCTACTGGTTTCTGATCTGGTTCCTGGTGGGCCTGCCGCGACGATTGGTATCCTCGGGTCTTGTCGCCCGGCCGGATGCTGGGACGGCAGTATAGAGGCGTGATCCGATGCTTGAGCAGATCTGGGCGAGAAGTGGGCTGTCGGCAGTGGCACTCGTGGCCCTTTTGTTGGCCTATTGGGCAGTAGGTCTGAACCCCTTCCGGTTCGAGCTTCCAAGGTACGTTCCGAATCAGGCTGAGTATTCCGAAGACGGGCGTCTCATCTTTTCAGGGCCAGGTATCGTGAGGACCGACGAAGGACCGTCTTGGTTGCTCGGCCTTGACGAGACAAAACGCTTTCAGCTCGTGCTCGTCGCCCGGACCGATGAGCCGGTTCAGAGCGGGCCAGCACGGCTCTTTTCCATCTCCGAGAACGCCGCGGCTCGCAACTTGACCGTGGGTCAGGATGGCGCCGATCTGATCCTGAGGTTTCGGCGCCCTGGCTCGACCATAAATGGCACCCCGGCCTACCGTGTCCCAGGCGTGTTCTCAGCTCCGGATTGGCATGCCATCGTCGTCGAGGCTGGACCTGGGCGACTACGGCTACTGGTCGATGGCAAGGTTCACGCCGACGAGGTGCTCGCAAGCGCGCCATTCGATGATTGGCGCGATGACTTCCCAGTTATGCTGGGCAACGAGATTACCTACGGTCGAGACTGGATTGGTCAGATCCATACGGCGATACTCCAGGTCGATGATGTCGCGATTGACTATCTGGATGCCGCCTCGACCTCGATTCCAAAAGGCTGGTGGGAGATGCGGCGACTGAACATCTGGGATTTTGATGACAGGGCTAACTGGCACAGAGATCTCGATGTCTACGTGAACTTCCTCGGCTTCCTGCCGTTTGGTGCCTTGTTAGTGCTGATCTCCCGAGGTCGGCTAGGGGGTCTAAAGATCATGATTTACGGCGGGCTCTTGAGCTTGTCTATTGAATCCTTGCAGATCCTAATTCCGGTCCGGAATCCCTCCCTAAGCGACCTCCTGCTGAATACCAGCGGCGCCGGCGTAGGCGCCTACCTCATGCAACGTGCTGCGGCCAACAGGGCGCTAGAGAAGGACGGGGCCGATTCGATTTGATTCGACCGGACCGGTCCATGGCGCGGCAAGGGGGCACCGCTGCGGCGTTGGCTGGACCCTTCAGCGCAGCGAGACGGGCCGCCCGGCGGCGCGCTCTTCGGAGGTGATGCGCAGCAGCGGGATTAGAACCAGCAGGAGAAAGACGGCATCGACGATGGCGATCGAGAGATAGCCCAAGGGGTAGTCGAAGACGAAGACGGCGATGGTGAAGTAAGTCGCCCCGCAGGTTCGCGACGGCAGGCAGTGGAACCAGACGCAGGCGCGATAGCGATCGACATCCCAGGCCGCCGGGATATAGAAAACGCTGATGATGAAGAGCAGCATCGCGCAGGCCCGGGCGAGGATGGTGTCGGTCAGCTCGATGCCGAGCAGGCCGAAGAAGGTCTCCGGGACGAGGAAGATCGGCACGACGAACAGCATGTTGACGCCGATGCCGATCCAGACGAAGAGACGGATTGCGCGCCGCGGGTTCTCGAGCAGGGCCTTCATGGTGCACCTCGCCAGTCGGTTTGTTTTGCAGCCCTCGATACGAAAACGCTAGGCGACTTCAAAGCGTCTTGAGGAAGGCCAGCAGGTCCTCCTTCTCGTCCGCGGGGAGGTCCGTGCCGTAAAGGTGTCCGCCGTTACCGTTGCCGGGCAAGCTGACGTCGTAACGGTCGCCGACGCGCTCGGCCTCGGCCCCTTGGGCGACGAAGCCGCCGTCCTCGGCGTCGATCAGGTCATAGCCGCGGTAGAAGACTTCGGGGCGCTCGGCTGGCGGGCGCAGCATGTCGCGTAGTGTCGGGACCGAGCCGTTGTGCAGGTAGGGGGCCCGCAGCCAGAGTCCGGAGTGGTCGACGGCGACATAACCCTCGACGTTCTGAAAGCCGGCGAAGCCCCAGTCCTTACCCTTCTCCTCGTAGGCGTTGTAGCGCTGCGTGGCCTCGTCGTTCCACATCTCGACGCGGTGGGCATCGGTCCCAACCTCGGTCACCGGGATCGGGAGGCGGTAGCGCGGGCCATCCGGCGAGTGGCACTGCGCGCAGTGCTTGCCGTGCAACGCCTGGCCGCGCATGACCGCATCGGGATCGACGTAGAAGGGGTCGGCGGGGTCCCTTTCCGACGAGAAGGGCGAGGGCGGCGGCTCCAGTGTGCGGATGTAGTCCTCGATGCGCGCGATGCGTTCATTGACCGAGCCGCGCTGGTAGTTGCGGTAGGACATGCCGTCGCCGACGGCCCCGGTGACGACGACCTCGTGCAGGTCGGTGCTGAGCCCGTCCCAATGCAGGGCCTTGGTCTTGCCGGCGGGGTTCGAGCCCTCGGCACGAGCCATCTGCCAGAGCGGCATCATGTCCGAGTTGCCGATGGTGCCGTCGTTGCCCATGCCGAGGATGCCGTACTTGATCGGGTTGAACGGATCGATCCGGCCGCGTCCCCAGTCTGGATTGTCATCGCTCCAGGCGAAGTCTGCAGCCTCTTGCTGCAGCGCCCGGCGCGTCGCGGGGATGAGCAGAAAACGATAGGTTAGGCGCTCGAGCACCGGCATGTCGTAGATGAGGTCGATCTCCCCCAGGAGGGTGTCGGCGGTGAAGCGCGGATCGTTGCCGGCCCGCCCGAGGAAGCGCAGGAAGGCCTGGGGGTCGACCCGCGCGCCGGTACCGGCGACGACTAGCTTCGAATGGGCATCCGAGTCGAGCCTGTAGGTGCTTTGGTGGCAGAAGGCGCAGTTGATCGAGACGCGCTCGGTGCCGACTGTCTTTTTCGAGAAGCCGACTGGCAGTTCCTCGCCCTGCTCCCAGAAGAGGCCGAGTGACGTATAGCCGGTGGGTCCGGGCAGGTACTCGTTGAACAGCGTCGGCAGGACCCGCCAGATCCAGTAGGGTAGGCCGCGCGCGTCCTCGTTCCCGATGGAACCGTAGTTGAACTCGGCGGCCATGTCCGGGAAGGGCTCCTGGGCGAGCGTGCGGAAGGCGATGTACCAGACGCCGATGGCCAGCAGCAGGACGATCAGCAGCAGGCCGGCGGCCCAGCGAAAGAGCTTGGATCCCAACATCGTCAATATCCTCGTCGTGCCGATCGGCGGCGCCGCTCAAAAGGTCTTCATGTACTCGACGATCGCGTCCTTCTCGGTCGCCGAGAGCTCGGTGCCATAGGTGGGCCCGGCGTGGCCGGCGTTCGAATTGCCCTTCATCCGGGTGTCGAACACGAAAAACGCCTCGCCCTCGGCCGCGGCGACGTCGGAGACATAGCCGACGGCGTCCCAGTCGAAGACGTCGTTGCCGCGGTAGAAGGTCACCGGCCTTTCCGACGGCGGGTCAAGCAGCGCGCGCAGCGTTGGCACCGAACCGTTGTGCAGATAGGGCGAGCGCGCCCAGATACCGTCAAGCGGGTGGTTGGCATAGCCCGAGGTCTTGCGGAAGCGTTGGAAGCGTTCGGCGCAGAGGCGCTCATCGCAGTCCGAGCCGGGCCGCGGGTAGCCGGCAAAGAGCATGTTCTGCTCGCCGGCAAAGACCTGGGTGTAAGAGCGCCAGCGCCCCTGATCGGTGCCAATCTCCTCGAGCGGCTCGACCTCGCCGAGGCGCGGATATTGGCTGCGGTCGTAGTCGAAGCCGCCGCCATCGGCCAGTGGGGCGCCGTGGCAGGCGGCGCAGTACTCGGCGTAGAGGGGTGCACCTTCGGCCGCCTTGGCCTGGTCGATGCGCTCGCGCGGGAAGCGCGGCGACGGGAAGTCCCAGAGCCAGTTGCGGACGCGCTCGAGGCTCGCCATGTCGATGGTCGTCGGCGTGACGCCGGCGCCCAGCGAGGCGCTCAGATTGCGTTCCTCGACCGACGGGTTGTTGCCGTCCCAATGCAGTTGCATACCCTCTCGGGGGCGCTGCATCCAGATCGAGGGATAGTCGGCGGAACCGGCCAGCTCGACGTCTGGGATGCGGGTCATGTCGTAATTGAACTGCATCTTTTTGTACGGGTTGAAGGTGTCGACCCGCCCCGGCCCCCAATCGTGACCGATGGCCTCCTGGCGGTCGAGGAACTCGAGTTGATCGTTGAGCCGCAACAGACCGCGGCGGACCTGGCCGATCACGAGCCAGCGGTAGGCGAGTCGTTCAAGGAAACCGAGGTCGCCACCGGCCTCGTCGATCTTCTCGAGGACATAGTCCGGCTCCCAGCGGTTGTCGTGGGCCGCGGCGCGCAGGAACTGGATGAGATCGAAGAGTCTGAGGTTGTTCGACGGCGCCCCGAGCAGGAGTTGGCGCTCGCCGCCGGGCTCGTCGCGGACTGTGCCGACATGGCAGACCGAACAGTTGAGCCAGACGAGGTCGATGCCCATGACCTTACGCTGCGAGACCCCGATCGGCAGGTCGCGGCCCGGCTCGTAGAGAAGACCGAAGGCTCGGTAGTCGGTCTCCCCCTCGGGCAGCTTGTCGGGAAACATCAGCGGCAGGGCCTTCCACATCCAGTAGGGCAGGCCGCTCTCGGGCTCGCTGCCGATCGAGCCGTACTTGAAGTGCATGACCGGGTCGCTGTAGGTCACTGGATCGGTCTGCACGAAGAAGCGATCATAGGCGACGGCGCCGGCACCGACCACTAGTGCGAGCACGACCAGCCAGATGAGGAGCCATCCGCGACGGCGGCGTCGGTTGGCGGGGTTCCCGGTCGAGGCCTGGGCGGGTGTCATGGTTGTCTCCTTGTTATGAAACTCGCGAAGCACCTTCGCTCCCTCGCCCCCTGGGAGAGGGTTGGGGTGAGGGAAGGATCAGGGGTGAGACGAGGTTTCATGGTTCGGGATGGCTCGCCTCGCCCCATGATCGTTACAGAATCAGCCACAAAATCACGAGGAGCAGTACCCCGCGTAGGATCCACTGATTGCGTCTCGTGTGCTCTTCGACCGGTGTGAGCGGCGGCTCGGTCGTGGTGAATCGGCCCATGGCGTTTTGCTCCCGGGATGCGTGAAAAGGGATGCGTTCAGTCTTCGAACCGGAGGCGCGACGAGGTCGGCGGCTCGAAGACCGACATGATGCTCGCCATCATGTTGTGGTAGCGTTCCTCGAAGTCGGCGCCGTCGTAGCGCGAGAGTTCGTAGCAGCCGAGCGGGTTCTCGAGGTCATTGAGCAGGCACTTGTTGCAGTAGGTGCATTCCTTGCCGGTATCGGGCCCCTCCTGGCGCTCGAGGATCTTTGGTAAGTCCGGGTTGGCGATCAGCGGCCGCCCGATGGTTACGCCGTCACAGGCGCCGTCGGAGATGGCCGCAGCAATCTTGCTGGCGTGCTGAAAGCCGCCGGTACAGAGCACGGGCACGGAGACCTCACGTTTGATCGCGCGCGCATAGTCGGCATTGATGCCCTCGATGACAGGGCCGCGGCGGTAAATCCAGTAGCGGCGGAACAGTGGTCCGAGTAGCGGATCACCGAAGATGAAGTGGTTGAGGCGGGTGCGCACCCCCTCGGAGAGCATGCCGTCGTACCAGCGCGCGGCCGAGCGCATCGGGAGATCCCCGGGCGGGTTGCGTGGGTGCGGGAAGGTGCTGCCGCTCGAGACGTGGAAGGCATCGACGCCGGCGCCGTCGTCCTCGAGGATCCTGCAGATCTCGATGTTTTCCTCGAGCGGATTGCCCTTGGGCTGCCAGGGGTAGAGCCAGTCGTTGTGGTCGACCCCGTTGATCTTCATCTGCAGGTGAAAGTCCGGGCCGCATTCCTTGCGGATCGCGCGCACGATCTCCAGCGCGAAGCGGGCGCGGTTCGCGACCGAGCCGCCGTAGCCGTCGGTGCGATCGTTGATGCCGGAGCTCAAGAACTGGGTGATCAAGTAGCCGTTGGCGCCGTGCAGCTCGACGCCGTCGAGACCGGCGGTCTTGGCGCGCCGCGCGCCGGCCGCGAACTGCCCGACGACCTCGTCGATCTCCTGCTGGGTCATCGCGCGGCACAGGAGCCCGTGAAAGTAGTCTTTGTTGTCGGTCGAACTCAGCTTCTTGTGGTAGACGTTCTCGACGCCCCCCAGGTCCTGCTGGCGGCCCGAGTGGCTGAGCTGCATGATGTATTTGCAGTCGTGGCGGTGCACGCGCTCGGCGACCAGGCGCCAGAAGGGGATCTTGTCGTCGTCGTCGATGGTCGCGTAGCGGTAGAGGATGCGCCCGCGGATCGCCACTGGACAGTAGGAGGAGATGATGGTGCCGACGCCGCCGCGCGCGAACTGCTCTTCCCAATTGATTCGGGCGTTGCCGCCATGGCCGTTGTAGTCGTCGAACATCCCCGAGAGGTTCGACCGGAACAGGCGGTTCTTGACCCTCAGGTGCCGGAAGGACAGCGGGCTGAAGATCAGCTCGCGATGCCGATCGTGACCGGCGGTTTGGGCTTCGGCGTTCATGCGGTCGGATCTCCTGTCAGCTTAGGCTGGACGGTTGGCTGGTTGCTCCGTCTCGCCGCGGAGACGGCGATCCGGGGACCTCTTCGGCCTCGATCAGATCCCGGTAGTGCCCCGCCACCGCACGGACGCGCTGCGCGGCTTCGGCCAGCGCAGCAGTGGTATCCTGATCCTGCGTCGGGCTGGCCTCGTCTAAACAGTGGAAAGGCGATCGCGGGCGGGTCGCGCGGATCGGCGGAGCGGCTGTGCACGGGTCCGGCCGTGTGCTCGGTATGGGCCTTGAGGATCGCCCAGGTCAGATCGCGGCGAGCCGCGCGGATGCGCTCGGCGTAGCCTTCAAATTAACCGCAAAGGATTCCAGCGCATGGCAGTCCTCGGCGACCGTTTCGTCGCAATAACGAGTCCAATCATCGGCTTCGAATGGGCGCGCGCCATTAGAGGAATGTCCTAAAATCAGTCACTTGGTTCTAGGCGGAACCGCTTGGCGAGAGCCCACCCGCGCTCGTGCGAGCTGAGGTTGATATCGCCAGGCTCGAGATGACTTGGGGCGCCCTGCGGATCGATCGACGGTCGATCCCAACTCTTCTGATAATATTTGACTGTTACGCTCGGAATTAAGGATAGCGTAGTTTTGCCGAAACGCAACCGCGTTCAGGTTGAACGCGGCGCTTAATCAATGGCGCCGGCCAATTCGCTTGATCGGCCGTCAGGCGGCGGCCTTGGCCCAACGAAAGACGCGCATTGGTGGGAAGTTGAGCAGCTCGGTGCCGACTTCCGGCGTGCCGAGGAAGGGCCGGCCCAGGGCCGCGACGCGGGGATTGAACTGGTAGGCGACGAAGCGACCCGCAGTGGCGAGGAACGCCGAGGCCTCGGCCAGGATTTGCGAGCCGATCTCCTGGCTCATCGTCGAGAAGGGAATCCCTGAGACAATGGCCTCCGGGGCACCGAGGCCGTGGGACGCGGCGATTTCCCGTATGTCGGCAGCGCTCCCCAGGTGGGGGATCAGCCGCTCGTCTTCGATGCGGTTCACCAATGCGTGGAATTGCGGGTTGATCTCGATGCTCAGCAGCCGCGCCCGACGCGGCAGGGCCCTCAGCATCGCTTGCGTCATCCCGCCCGTGCCGGGTCCCAGCTCGACGACGACATTGGCCGAGGCGAGGTCGGCGGCGGCGATCACGCGTCGCTCGAGAAAGGGCGAGCTCGGAATGATCGAGCCGATCTCACGCGGGTGTTTAACGAACTGCTGGGCGAAGATCAGGTGGCCATTGACTCGCTTGTGGTTTATGGGTTTGTCGGACATCCAAGGGTTCCTAACAGCTGAACGCGTGATGGTGGGGTCTAAGCCTGGTGCGGCGCGGTCGCGGGGGCTTGTTCGGACAGTGCGCGCACGACGGTGGCGCGCGCGACATTATGACAGGCTTGCGCGATTGGGGCGAAAATGGGGCCCAGTTCATTGGTGGCCTGCGCCCAATGCGTCACTGGTGGACGGTCGGTCTTCCGGCCGCTTCGCCCAGAACGGATTGCGCCTGGGCAGCGACTGTTGTGCTCTTCTGGTGCGGCCTGGGTTTGTGCCCGCATGAGCTCCGACTGCGATTGGATCGCCGTATCCCTTGGATTTGCCAGTAACGAGTGGCGGAGAACCATGGACTTCAAACACAAGCCAAGCACCGATTTCCGCCCGGTCGCCGAGCTCGACGGCGAGGCCGCGCGCGCCGAGGCCGAGGCATTGCGCGACGGCATCGCCTACCACGATGACCGTTACTATGTCCACGACGCGCCGGAGATCTCCGATGCGACCTATGACAGGCTCTTCCGCCGCCTCGAAGAGCTCGAGGCGGCCTTCCCGCAGCTTGCGGTCGCGGGCTCGCCGACCAAGCGGGTCGGTGCCGAGCCCGTCAGCGCGCTCGGCAAGGTCCGCCATGTTACGCCGATGCTGAGCCTGAATGCCGTTCTCGAGGAGTCGGAGCTTGACGGCTTTGCCCGCTTCATCGAGCGCGAGACCGGCGAGCGGGGCTTGCGTTGGTCGTTCGAGCCGAAGCTCGACGGCCTCTCCGTCGAGGTAGTCTACGAGGACGGTGCCTTCGCCTACGGGGCGACCCGCGGCAATGGTGAGGTCGGCGAGGATATCACCCACACCTTGCGCACGATCCGTGCGGTGCCGTTGCGCCTGCAGGGATCGCCGTCTCGCGGTCGCCTCGCGGTCCGGGCGGAGGTCTTCATGCCGTTGGCAGGTTTCCTAGCGCTCAACCGTCGCCGCATCGAGCGGGGCGAGGAGGCCTTCGCCAACCCGCGCAACGCCGCGGCGGGGACCATGCGCCAGCTCGATCCCCGCTTCGCCGCGGAGCGGCCTCTGGATATCTTCTTCTACGAGCTACTCGCCGCCGAGGGCGATCTGCCCGAGACCCATGGAGAGACCCTCGGACGCCTCGCCGATTGGGGCCTGAAGACCTGCCCGCTCAACGCGATGGGTGCGATCGAGGATGCCGCCGGCTATCGTCAGGACCTGGCGGCGCAGCGGGATGAGCTGGATTTCGAGATCGACGGTGTCGTGCTCAAGCTCGATCGCCGCGATCTGCGCGAGCGTCTCGGCGTGCGCGAGCGCAGCCCGCGTTGGGCGCTCGCCTGGAAGTTCCCGCCGCGCGAGGAGATTACGACGCTCGAGGAGATCGCCGTCTCGGTTGGGCGCACCGGGACCCTCACGCCGCTCGCCTTGCTCCAGCCCGTCGACGTCAGTGGCGTCACCGTGAGCCGCGCGACGCTGCACAATGCCGGTGAGGTCGCGCGCAAGGACGTGCGCCCCGGCGACAAGGTGCGCATCTACCGGGCCGGCGATGTCATTCCCGAGGTCCGCGAGCGGATCGACGAGTCGGGGCGGAAGCGTGCCGCGCCCTTCGAGATGCCGACGTCCTGCCCGGTCTGCGGGGCCGAGGTCGTCCGCGAGGGCGCCTACCACCTGTGTCCCGCCGGCCTCTCCTGCGAGGCCCAGCTCATCGGACGCATCCAGCACTACGCCTCGCGCGATGCCCTCGACATCGATCACCTCGGCGAGAAGACCGCCCGCCAGCTCGTGAAACGCGGGCTGGTGCGGGACCTGGCCGACCTCTATCGCCTGAGCGCCGCGATGCTCGAAGGGCTCGATGGCTTTGCCGCGCGCTCTGCCTCCCAGCTCTACAAGGCGATCCAGGCGAGCAAAGAACCGCGGCTCGATCGCTTCCTCTATGCCCTCGGGATCCGCCATGTGGGTACGCGCACCGCGAAGCTGATCGCCGCCGAGCTCGGCACCTTCGAGGCGGTCATGGGCGCCGAAGCGGAGCGCTTCGATGCGATCCGCGACATCGGTCCCGAGATCGCCGCCTCGGTCGCGCAATTCTTCGCTGAGGAGGCGAACCGCGAGGTCCTCGAGCGCATGAGGCAGGCGGGCGTGGCCGTCCAGCCGATGCCGGAATCTGACCAGGACCGGCCGCTCGCTGGGAAACGCTTCGTCCTGACCGGTCGTCTCGAGCGCTACACTCGCAAGGAGGCCGCCACCCGGATCGAGGCCCTTGGCGGGCGGGTGCTCTCAAGTGTGAGTGGCGAAACCGATTACCTCGTTGTCGGCGAGGATCCGGGGAGCAAGCGTGACCAGGCACGCGAGCAGGGGGTCGAGATCCTCGACGAGGACGGCTTCGAGGCGTTGCTCGCCGAGGCGCGCTGAAGCGGCGCCGCTGGCGTCGGCCGGCTGCGAGCGCATTTCGTAGGAGGCAAAGCGATGCATATCCGCAACCGCGAGATCGCCGAGATCTTCGCCGAGATCGCCGACCTGCTGGAGATCGACGGGGCCGACGCCTACCGCGTGCGTGCCTATCGCGAAGAAGATCAAGGTCATCGTCGAGACTGGCCGCCTGCCGGAATCCCTGCGGGAGATCATGCAGCTCGGCGGGCTCGGACCGAAACGGGTACGGGCGCTGCACGAGGAGCTCGCCATCGATTCGCTCGACGGTCTGAAGGAGGCCGTCGAGGCGGGCAGGGTGCATGCGGTCTCGGGCTTCGGCAAGAAGACCGAGGAAGGGATCAAGGCGCGTCTCGCGAACTGGCAGGGACAGGAGGCGCGCACGCCGTTGGTCGAGGCCGAGGAAGTCGTGAAAATCCTCGTTCGCTACCTCGCAGCAGGACCGGGCGTCGAGGATGTGGCGCCGGCCGGCAGCTTTCGTCGCCGTCTGGAAACGGTCGGCGACCTCGACCTGCTCGTCGCCTGCGAGGACCCGGTTGCCATCATGGACCGGTTCGTCGGCTACGAGGAGGTTTGCGAGGTCGTCTCCAAGGGCGAGACGCGCTCGACGGTGCGGCTGCGCTCCGGCATGCAGGTGGACCTGCGCGTGGTCCCGAAGGCGAGCTGGGGTGCGGCGCTGCACTATTTTACCGGTTCCAAGGCCCACAACATCGCGGTGCGCCGGCGGGGTGTCGAACGGGGCTTGAAGATCAACGAGTACGGCGTCTTCCGTGGCGAAGACCAGATTGCGGGCGAGACCGAAGAGGCGGTCTACGACTCCGTCGGCCTGGCCTTCATCGCCACGGAGCTGCGCGAGGATCGCGGCGGGGTCGCGGCCGCCGAGTCCGGCACCTTGCCGCGGCTTGTCAGCCTCGAGGACATCCGCGGGGACCTGCATGTGCACACCAAGGTGAGCGACGGCCACGACGGCCTCGAGGCGATGGCCGAGGCGGCCGCCGAGCGGGGCTATGAGTATCTCGCGATCACCGATCACACCAAACACCTCGGTGTGGCCCGCGGCCTCGATGCCGAGCGCCTCGCCGAGCGCGGCTGCTGTCTGGAGGTGAACGCCCAGCCCAGCCGCCTCGACCTCACCGACGTCGCCTGCAAGATGGCCAAGGAGGCAGGGGTCAAGGTCGCGATCTCGACCGATGCCCACGGCCGTGATGGCCTGAACAACATGCGTTTCGGGGTCTGGCAGGCGCGCCGCGGTTGGTTGGGGCAAGCGGACGTCATCAACACGCGCAGCCTCGGTGAGCTGGGCAGGCTACTGGAGCGGGCGTGAGGTCATTCATGTCGGGCGGGCGGTGCGCCGCTCTCAAGCGGATCCCGCTTGAAGCGTTGGCTGGCCCGGACGACGAAGATCGCGATGCTGACCAGCAGGATCGCGGCCCCCTCGTAGATGAGGTTCTCGACGGCGATGTCTTTGCCCTGCAGCACGACCAGCCGGGACAGCGCGGTGACGGCGATGAACATCGGATAGGTGAAGGGGACGGCGCGACGAACGAAGTAGACGTTCGTCATCGCCAGAATCTCGATGAAGATGAACATCAGTAGCAGGTCTTCCAGGCGGACCTCGCCGTGTTCGGTGATGCTCCAGATGACCTGTCCGATGCCGATGAGCGTCAGCGCCCCGACGCCGATCAGGACGAGCTTCTCGATATAACGAAAGATGATGGACAGCCAGGTGTCCACCCGTTCTTCGAATGCCATCGTCAAGACTCCTTGTAACTCGCAATGGGTGTTGCAATCAGATGAACCCTTTCTATCAAGGCGCCCGCTTTCTGACAGCGGCCGCTCGGCTGGCCGATGCGCCAGCGGACCGCGGGCGCGAGATCGCCTTCGCCGGCCGGTCCAACGCCGGCAAGTCCAGCGCGATCAACGCCCTCTGTCATCAGAGCGGGCTTGCCCGTACAAGCAAGACGCCAGGGCGCACCCAGCAGCTGATCTTCTTCTCGCTCGACCAAGAACGACGCCTCGTTGACCTGCCAGGCTATGGCTATGCCAAGGTGGCGGCAGCCATCAAGCACCAATGGCAGCATCTCATGATCGACTATCTCGAGCGCCGGCAATCGCTCGTTGGGCTCGTGGTCCTAATGGACGTGCGTCACCCGCTCACGGATCTTGACGAGCAGGTGCTCGGCTGGGGTGAACAGAGCGGGCTCCCCGTGCTTATATTGTTGACGAAGGCGGACAAGCTCCGACGCGGGCCGGCCTCCGCGGTGCGCGAGCAGGTTGTGGCCACCACGCGCGGCGCCAAGCATACACGCGTCGAGCTCTTCTCGGCCGTGACGCGCCAGGGGCTCGAGACGGTGCAGCGCTGCTTAGACAACTGGTTGGATATTGCCCCGGCGCCACCTGCTTGAGCCCCGACGGGGGTCGGCGAGGCGGTAAGGGCCGAGAGGTTCGCCATGGCCGCCGAGAGCGGCTGCTGGCCGTCCTGGCCAGCAGCCGGAGCCGACAAGTCCCTGGCTTTCCGTTTCGTCGCCTTCTATACCCGTCTGAGCCGAAATTGCGGTTGTCTCT
>JGI12109J20283_10040333_pt1 | contig 20350 bp, 19 predicted proteins | sample ElkSlonscriptome_12_FD_20283 | JGI IMG/M metagenome (IMG submission 20283)
ACATCACCGAAGTCATCCTGTCCGGCGGGGATCCGCTGATGCTCGCCAACCGCCGCCTGACCGGAATCACCAGCGCGCTGGCGCGGCTTCCCCACCTCAAGCGTCTGAGAATCCACAGCCGCGTCCCGGTGACGCTGCCGGCGCGCATCGACGACGGCCTGATCGAGTGGCTGACGCAGCTTCCATGGCCCGTGGTGCTGGTGCTGCACGCCAATCACGCTCAGGAGTTCGACGATCACGTGGGCCGGGCGATCGTGCGCCTGCGCGGGGCGTCGGTCACGGTGTTCAACCAGGCCGTGCTGCTGGCCGGCATCAACGACGACGCCGACTCGCTGGTCGATTTGATGGAGACCGGCTTCGACGCCGGCGTGATTCCCTATTATCTGCACCTGCTCGATCGGGTCAGCGGCGCGGCTCATTTCGAAACCGAGAACGGTCGAGTTCCGGATCTCATCGAAGCGCTTCGCCGACGACTGCCCGGCTATCTGGTACCGCGAACGGTCAGGGAAACCGCCGGCACGCCGTACAAGCTTCCGGTGCTGTGAACGCGTGCCGGAAAATCGGATCTTCAACGGTCGCCGCCTGGCCACGCAGGACGGAGACGCGGGTACCATAGGCTGCAGCTGCAAGGGGATGGAACAGCCGACTTTTTTCAAGGATCGCGATGACCGAGTCCGCCGAACTAGTGAACATCCTCGCCGTCGATGACGACCCGTCTTCCGCACGGGAAGTCGAGGCAGCGGTCGGCGATCCGCTGCTGCGGTTCCACTTCGCCGACACCGCGAACGCCCTGAGTCGAACGATCGAAGCCCAGCCGATCGACCTGGCCTTGTTGCACATCCACGAGGGCAGCCAATCGCTGCTCGACCCACTGATGCGGATGGTTCGAGCAGCGTCGCCGGCGATCGCGCTGATCGCCGTGGTTTCGCCCGACGCCGAAGCCGCACTGTCCGCGGCGACCTTGGGCGTCAACGGCTGCGCGAGAATCGACGATCCGGAGGCCATCCAGCGGATCGTGCGCGAGCGCGCAGCGCAAATCCGGCTGCAGCGTTCCCAGACCCAGGAGCTGGAACGTTCGCGCGATACCCACGAGCGCTACAACCTGCTGCTGGAGTCGTCCCGCGAAGCCATCGCCTACCTGCACCAAGGCTTGCACATCTACGCCAATCCGAGCTATCTGGAACTGTTCGGCTACCCCGATTTCAATGCCATCGAAGGCTTTTCGATTCTCGATCTGCTGTCCTCGGTCGATGGTGAGCAGGACGTCAAGGAGCTGCTGCGTTCGCTTTCCCGCGGCGACCTCCCGACCGATACGCTGGAGTTCGTCGCCCATCGCAGTGACGGCACCGAGTTCCGCGCCACTGCCGACTTCTCTCCCGCCCATTACGAGGGCGAATCGTGCACACAGATCATGATTCGCGAGCGCGTCGAGGCGACCGGCAGCGCCGAACTTCAGGAGGAAATCGAAAAACTGCGCTCTCGCGACCTGCTCACCGGGCTGCTTAATCGCCAGGCATTCATCGGCAAGATCCGCAGCGAGATCGAGCAGCCGCCCGACGAGCATCACCTCGCCATTCTGCTGGTTGCGGTCGACGACCAAGACGTGCTCCAGCAGAAGATCGGCGCGGCCGCGACCGACGTCATCGTGAGGCAGTGTTCGGAGGCGTTTCGGGAAGTCGTCGATGAAGACATGCTGCCGGCGCGGCTGTCGGACCACGTGCTCGCAGCGCGGGTCCGGTTTGCTGATCGTGAGGAGGCGACTTCATTGGCTACGCGACTGGTCGAAAACTTCTCTGGTCGCATCCTGGAGATTCGAGACAAGTCACCGTCGATCACAGCCAGCGTCGGCCTCGCAGTCGGCGGTAGCCATCACTTTTCGGCCGACGAGCTGCTCTCTCAGGCCGAGTCCGCGTTGCGCGAGGCGCAGCGCGCCGGAGGCAACAGCTACATGCGCTACCGGCCCAGCTCGGCGACGACCGACGACGGCGACGTGGAAGACTGGGCGGAGCGGCTTCGCCACGCACTCAACAACGGCGATTTCCGACTCGTGCGACTGCCGATCACGAGCATGGAAGACGACAGCTTCATGATCAGCGAATTCGAAACACGGCTGCGCGAGGAAGGCAGCGACGAAATCATCCTGCCCTCGACGTTCCGGCCCGCAGCGAACGCTTCCGGCCTCGCCGCCGATCTCGATCGCGACCTGATCGAGAGCCTGATCCGGTGGTGCGGCAACAACCCGGAGGCCGACACCGAAATGCTCGTGCCGCTGAGCGTCCAGGGCCTGACCGACCCGGAATTTGCCGAAGAACTGCAGCAGCTGGTCGACGACGGCACGCTCGATCCGCGCAAGCTGATTCTGGGCTTCGAGGAAGCTGAAGCGCGCGAAAACCTGCGCGGCCTGCAGCGACTGGTCAGTCGACTGGGCGCGCGCGGCGTTCGGTTTGCGCTACTCGGGGTACTTCCGGATTCGAAGATCGACATGGTGCTGAAGAACGTGCACGTCGACTATCTCAAGCTCGGCGGCGATCTGATCACCGCATTGCGTACCAGCGACCGACAGCACACCGAGCTCGAGCGGCTGGTCACCGAAGCCTCGGCCAACGAGACGCAGATCATCGCCCCTCAGGTCGAAAACACCAGCGACCTTGCGGCGCTGTTCCACTTCGGCATTACCCTGGTTCAGGACGATTTCGTCCGCGACGAGGAATGACCGGCCGGCGGCCGAATGGGCGTTACCTCGCACCCTCGTGGAGCGCGCGAATCCGCTCTTCCAGCGGCGGGTGGCTCATGAACAAGCGCTTGAACCCCATCCCGACCCGGCCGCGAATCCCGAAGGCTTCGACCGCTTCGGGCAACTCGCCCGGTTGCTGACTGCGTCGCAAGCGTTCCAGCGCGGAAATCATCTTGGCGCGCCCGGCAAGGCGCGCGCCGCCTGCATCGGCCCTGAATTCCCGCCAGCGCGAGAAGGCCATCACCACGATGCTGGCCAGAATGCCGAGCGCGATCTGGAGCACGATGACGACAATGAAATAGCCGGGCCCGTAGCCGCGGTCGCTCTTGAACACCGCGCGGTCGATGATCTGGCCGAGCACCCGGGAAAGCAACAGCACGAAAGTGTTCAGAACGCCCTGCAGCAGGGTCATCGTGATCATGTCGCCGTTGGCCACGTGCGAGACCTCGTGAGCCAGCACGGCTTCGACCTCGCCCTCGTTCATATGGCGGAGCAAGCCGGAGCTGACCGCGACCAGCGCATTGTTCCGGGAGGCACCGGTGGCGAAGGCATTGGGCTCGGCGGCGTCGAAGATCGCGACATCCGGCATGCCGATACCGGCCTCTCGGGCCTGGCGCTCGACCGTCGAGACCAGCCAGCGCTCGGTCGCATTGGCCGGGTTTTCGATGACCTTGGCGCGCGTCGACATCAATGCGATGCGCTTGCTCATCAGCAGCGAAATCAGCGCACCGCCCATGCCGAACATCAGCGCGAAAATCAGCATCGCGGCGTTGTTCACGTCGATGCCCTGGGATCGGAGCCAGGGCTCCAGCAACTGCATGACCGTGCCGAATACCACCAGCACGGCGAGATTGGTCAACAGGAATAAACCTACGCGACGCATATCATTGTCCTCGAGTCATGAGCCGGCGCTGCACCAAACCACGATATGGGTACCTCGGATTCCGGAAACAAGCTGAACTCGCCGACCGAATATCGGGGCCGGTTCGCTCCGTCGCCCACCGGTCCGCTGCATTTCGGCTCGCTGGTCGCGGCCGTCGGCAGCTACCTGCAGGCGCGCGCATCCAGGGGCCGTTGGCTGGTTCGCATCGAGGACATCGACCCGCCGCGTGAAGTGACCGGCGCGGCGCGCGCTCAACTGGAAACCCTGATCCGATTCGGCATGACTCCCGACGAGCCGGTCGTTTACCAGTCCCGATCCCACCGGCGACACCTCAACGCACTGGCGCGTCTACGCCAGGATGGGCGCGCGTTCAGCTGCGCCTGCACCCGGCGCGACCTGCCCGGCTCCGGCATCTACCCCGGAACCTGTCGCGAGGGGCTACCCGCGGGCGCCAAGGAGCGCAGCGTCCGCTTTCGCGTCTCCGGCAAGCCGGTGGAAGTCGTCGATCGAGTGTTCGGCCCGACCGAGTACAACCTGGTTCACGCCGGCGGCGATTTCGTCATCCGTCGCGCCGACGGGCTGATCGCCTATCAACTCGCGGTTGTCGTCGACGACATCGCTGCGGGCGTGACCGAGGTCGTGCGCGGCAGCGACCTGCTCGACTCCTCGGCTCGCCAGCAGTGCCTCTACCAGGCGCTGGGTGCCGAAACGCCCGGCTGGATGCATCTGCCGCTCTGCGTGGATCGATTCGGCCGCAAGTTGTCCAAGTCCAGCGGCTCGGACCCGGTCGAGCGCCTGCGACCGGCCAACGCGCTCCAGCTGGCGCTGACTGCGCTGGGGCATGAACCGCCGGCGGGGCGGCGCACGCTGGACTCGCTGTGGCAATGGAGTTTCTCGAACTGGCGGCCCGAGCAGGTTCCAAAAGATCCGTTCGAGATCGCGTAGCTCGGCGTGGTCGATGTCCCCGCGCTTTCGGCCGTTTTCGCGCGCTTCTCGGAGCCGGTCCGCAGGATTCCTGTCGCCCGTGGTTCCCGTCGGTATACTCGGATGCGTTGTGAGCCGATGAGATCAGCCGATGGCGGGCAATTACCTGGATTTTGAAAAGCCGATCGCCGAAATGGAGGCGAAGCTGGCCGAGCTTCGGAAGGTCGACAACAGCCACGAGCTGAGCCTGGAAGACGAAATCCAGCGCCTCGAGACACGGTGTCGCGAGCAGATGGAAGCCATCTTCTCGGGCCTGAGCAACTGGCAGATCTCGCAGCTGGCGCGCCACCCGGAGCGGCCCTACACACTGGACTACGTCCCCCTCCTGTTCGATCGATTCGAGGAGTTGCACGGCGACCGGCACTACGCCGACGACCACGCGATCGTCGGCGGCCCGGCTTCGCTCGACGGCCGGGCGGTCATGGTCATCGGTCACCAGAAGGGCCGCGACACCAAGCAGAAGATTCACCGAAACTTCGGCATGCCCCGTCCGGAGGGGTACCGGAAGGCGCTCAGGCTGATGGAAATGGCCGAGCGGTTCGGCCTCCCGGTGATCACGCTGATCGACACGCCCGGTGCCTATCCGGGCGTTGGTGCCGAGGAGCGCGGTCAGTCCGAAGCCATTGCGCGGAATCTGGAAGTGATGTCCCGCCTGCGCACGCCGGTTCTATGCACCGTGATCGGAGAAGGCGGATCGGGCGGCGCACTGGCGATCGGCGTCGGCGACCGGATCAACATGCTGCAGTTTTCGATCTATTCGGTCATTTCGCCGGAGGGCTGCGCTTCGATTCTCTACAAGAGCGCCGAGAAAGCCGAGACCGCAGCGGATGCGCTCGGCCTCACAGCGCAGCGGCTGAAATCACTGGGCCTCATCGACCAGATCATCCGCGAACCGCTGGGCGGCGCCCACCGCAACCCGGAAGAAGTGGCAAGTCGGCTCAAGGAGCACCTGATCAGCCAGCTACAGGCGCTGGACGCGCTCTCGCTGGACGAGCTCCTCGACCAGCGTTACCAGCGCTTGATGTCGCTGGGCGCGATCGAGCGCGGCTGAGGGTCTTCGATGGTCCTGCTGGAACCGCCGCGGTCTTCTCTGCGCCCTGCCGCCCGTCGAATCGAATCCGAAGCGGCTGCACCTGCGCCAAGTCATGCCCGAGCTGAACCCCGAAGCACTATCGCCTGAAGGCCGCCACCTGCTGGCTTTTAGCGGTGGGCCGGATTCGACCTGTCTGCTGTCGATGCTGCATCAAAGCGGCCTCGGCAAAACGCTTCGCGTTGTGCATGTCGATCACGGCCTCGATCCGGACAGCGCAGACCGCGCCCGCAGTGCGGTCGATCTAGCCGATGCGCTGGGCAGCCGCTGCGAGGTGCGACGAATCGAGGTGCCACGAGGACCCGGAGACGGCGGCGTCGAGGCGGCCGCAAGGCGCCGGCGTTACGCATGCCTGGCCGGGCTGATGCAGACGGGTGAGTATCTGCTTACCGCCCATCATGCAGACGATCAGGCCGAGACCGTGCTGCTTCGGTTGCTGCGCGGGACCGGACCCGAGGGGCTGGCCGCCATGCGCGCGCTTCGCTCGTTTGCGCCGGGGTGGCTGGGACGACCGCTGCTGGAGTGGACGCGCGAAGAAATCGATGCCGTCGTTGCCCGACTCGGCATCCGCCCGCTGACCGATCCGAGCAACTTCGACACCTCGCGAGACCGCAACTACCTGCGACGTGTGATTCTGCCGCGCATCGGCGAACGTTGGCCGGGCTGCCGCAATGCGTTGAACCGCGCAGCCGACCGCCAGCGACACGCCGCCCGCGCGGTCCGCAGCCAGGCGCAGCTGGACTGGCAGTCGATCCGCCGCGTCCGACCGACCGGCGAAGTCGTACTCGACCGACGCGGCTGGTCGGCGCTGGAGGATCAAGCCGCCCTCGAGGTGCTGCGGCACTGGTGTCACGATTTGCCAATGCCACCGCCGACCGCACAGCTCGAGGTGTTCCGCGACCAGGTCCGGGCCGCTGCCGCCGACAGCCAGCCGCGAATGGAATGGGACGCGGGCTACATGCACGCCTGGGCAAACAGCATCTGGCTGGATCGAAAAACCTGGCACCGCCAGGCCGAGGCCGTCGCCTGGGCCGACGACGACGGTGTCGCCGTATCGGCCGGCGGCCGCCTGGTGCTGGAGCCGAGAACGCCGCGTAACGGACAGTGGTCGATCGGCCCGCTGTTGCCGGGAGCACGCCTGCGCACGCATCCGACAGGACCCAGCCACAAGGTCACCGAGCTGCTGCGTCTGGCCGGTATCCCGCCCTGGCGCAGAGCGGCAATGCCGGCGCTGTATATCGATGACACGCTGTCCGCGGTGTCGGCGGACTGGCTCGATCACAGGCTGGCGAGGTGGTTGACCCGTCACGGATGTCGCCTGCAGTGGCGCCAACGGCCGTCCGCACTGCTACCCTGTGCGCGGCACGAGACCGGACACACTTCATGAACGACAAGTCATCGGAACGCTCGTCTACGTTCGAGCAGAATCTGGCCGAACTGGAAACGATCGTCGAACAACTGGAATCCGGCGAGCTGGAATTGGCCGACTCGATGGACAAATTCAGGCGCGGGGTCGAGCTGAGCAAGTCCTGCAGGACCATGCTTGACCAGGCTCAGCAGACGATCGAGGAAATCAGCGCTTCGGACGACCTGCGCTCGAGTGAAGACCAAGAAAACCTCTGAATCACTCTGCTCGAAGCGCGTTTCAGACGCAAAAGCCGCAGATCGTGTGATGCGACGCGAGTGACAGATCGTCGCTACGACCGAGCGGTGCAACACGCGAGATGCAGCTTTTCCGGCGAAACCCTTGTTGGACGGGCATGGTTATTCAGAGGTTCCCAAGACCCGGCGAAACGTCAGATTGATCCGCGGGCCGACCGGACGGCGCGTCCGCGGGACCTGGTGTTGCCAATGATGCTGCAACGCGCCGCGCATCACGATCAGGCTGCCGTGGGCGGGCTTGATTTCGAACTTGTTGCCGCGATCGACAACACTCCTCAATACGAAGCGACGTATTCCACCCAGACTGACCGATGCGATGAAAGGGTTGTCGCCGAGCTCGCGCTCGTCATCGGCATGCCAACCCATTGAATCGTTGCCGTCGCGGTAGAGATTCATGAGTACGCTGTTGAATCGCACGCCGCAGTGGTGCTCCAGTCGATCGCGGATCGACGACACTGCCCGATGCCAGCCCTTGGCCGCGTGCATGTCGCCGGAATAGGTATATTTCACGCCCGGGTCGCCCTGAAAGCAAACCAGGCGCGGCTGAACGATGCGTTTCCCGAATAGCCTGACCCAGCGACGTTCCCAGTTGATCTCCTCGGTCAACTCATTCATGCGCGCATCGGCCTGCGAACTGTCCAGCCAGGATTCGTGATACTCGACCACGCCGTCGGGCTCGAGCGATTTAACGTAAACCTCACTTTCCATTGACTTCAAATTCATTTCTGCTTGACGAAACGTCGATCTCTTATCCGGATGATGCGCAGCGTGCCACTTGGCACTCTCACATCCACTCCACAGGAGAGTACTTCATGAGAGTTTGTTTTAAAGCAATCGTATTGTCCGCGGCCGTCGCATTCAGCGGAGCTATTGCCGCCGGAGAGTACGGTATGAAGAAGGACATTGTCGATACGGCCGTTTCGGCTGAAGACTTCAACACGCTCGTCACCGCAGTGCAAGCGGCCGGTTTGGTAGACACCCTGAAGGGCGATGGGCCGTTCACTGTCTTTGCACCGACCGATGCTGCTTTCGCGAAGATTCCGGCGAGTGATCTCGAAGCACTGCTTGCCGACAAGGAAGCGTTGACTGCAGTACTGACCTACCACGTCGTCCCCGGCAAGGTGATGGCCGCAGACGTCATGGGCCTGAGCACGGCATCGACCGTCCAGGGTTCCAACGTCGACATCCAGATCGTCGATGGTGGCGTGAAGATCGATAATGCCAATGTGGTGCAGACCGACATCGAGACCTCGAACGGCGTCATCCACGTGATCGATACCGTCATCCTGCCCTGACTCGCAGCGAACGGATCACGATCTCAAGGCCGGGCGCTCATGCGTCCGGCTTTTTTTGTTCGCTACCGGCCGTCCGGATACATCGCTCCCCGCGTGGCAAACATCCATCCTGCTGGTTACCCGATCGATAACGTTCGTTGAAGCGATCAGTGATCGCGACATCTCGAGACAGAAAGCGTTGGTAACCAATCACCCTACTTTCAAGGGTCAGCCGCATCACGATGATCAGCGATTGCTGCGAAGCGTCGTCAAGACCCGACGCGATTCAGCTTCGGTTCATTCCCGATCGTTCATCCTCTGAACGATGAAGCACCGGCGCGCCGGTGCACAATACGGCGAGAACCTGTTGATGAGGCGAGCACAAGACGCTTCAGAATCATTCTCGTTTGTAATAAGTTTCTCACGGCGTGAATTCCGCGATGAAGTCGAAGCACTCAGGCTTGGCTATAATCCGCGACTCAGAAGAATTCGCTTCATCATTGGTTCAACAGGAGGAGTCCGATGGCATCTTGCTCTCGTAGAAATCTGTTCAAGCTGGCTGGCGCAGGATCGCTGGCCTTGTTATTGCCCGCGACGACGCGCTTCGGCGCAGCTTTCGCCCAGGAGCGTCTGGATCCGGCAAACGCTCAGGCCAAGGCCCTGGGTTACGTGCACAACACCGAAGAAGTCGACAACGCCACCTGGGCTTCGCACACCGTCGATCAAAAGTGCTCGAACTGTCAGCTGGTCATGGCAGGCGACGGCGATTGGGTCGGTTGCGCGATCTTCCCGGGCAAGCTCGTCAACATCAACGGCTGGTGCAGCGCATGGGTTCAAAAGCAGGGCTGATCCCGCCCTCGTCATGGCGCTGGTCCGATCGAACGATCGGTACACGGCAAAAGGCCGCGGTTTCCCACCGCGGCCTTTTTTGTTCCGATCGTCGATACCGGGCATGGCTCGAACGCCATTATCGTCCCGTCGCGATCAACCAGCACGCCAGCGCAACCAGCCCAACGGGTGGCCCGAGAGCAACCGCCATCGGCGACAGATCCGCGACCAGCCCAAAGAAACCCGCCATCCCGGCCAGCAACTGATAGCCCAGACCGACCGCGACGGCCAACGTCACCTTGACGCTGACAGCACCTCGGCGAGTGGGTCTCGCCGCCAGCGCCACTGCGATCAGCACCATGCCGATGCAAGCGATCGGCAAGGCCACGCGGCGCCATAGCGCAAGCTCGAATTCGCTTGCGTCCTGGTCGCGGGCCTTCAGGCTCGATACATAGGTCCACAGATCGGTCAACGGCAGGCTCGCCGGCGGCCGGCGAAACAGCTCGAGTTGACGTTCGGTCAGAAACGAAGGCCACAGGTAGCGTCCGTGCTCGACAATCCGATCGGACCCCCCTTCCAGGTTCATGCGCTTGATCGTGACGTCTTCCAGCACCCACGCCCGGGGCGCCGGTACCGCGTGCTCGGCACGGATCTGGTTGGCGAGTTCGCCATCGTCGCCGAACTGGTAAATCACGATTTCGCCCGGTAGCTCGCCCGGCTCGAATCGTCCGACGTTCATGAACTGGGTGTCCGATCGCACCCATAAGCCGTGCCATGGTTGCCAGAGGCTGTTCTCCCCGATCCCCGCCTGGGCTACGACGTCGGGCGTGCGGTACAGCAAGGGGGCGAGAAACTGAAGCGCGATCAGGCCGGCGAGCGCCACGGCAACTCCGGGAATCAGGGCCACGCGCGCAATGCGCAGCAACGAGATCCCCGAGGCCCGCATGACCGTCAACTCATGCTGCGCCTGGAGTGCTGCCAGCACCGTTGCAGTGCCGAGAACCGCCACGACCGGAAGCATGTCGATCAGGTCAACCGGCACCTGAAGCAAGGCTCTGAAAGCGCTCTCCAGCGCTGCCGTACCACCCGAGGAGCCACCGAGGCGATCAAGAAAGGTCGTTACCCACAACAACGCACCCACCGCCACGAACATGGCGCCGTAGCCCTTCGCGAGCCGGCTCAGGAGATAACGGGTCGCGATACTCACAGCGGCGCCCCGGGACCGCGCCACTGTACCAGCAGCCGCAGCGCGACCAGCGGAACTGCGACCAGAGGCAACCAGAACAGACCCGGCCAGATTGCGAGCGCGCCGGAGTCGACGCGGTCGGCCAGCATGCCGACGATGCTGAAATACAGCGCCACAACGACGCTCGCGGTAATCAACTTGCTGGCCTGGCCGGTGCGCGGGTTGATTCGCGCAATCGCCAGCGCGACGAAAGCCAGCAGCACCACGGAGCCTGGCATCAGCGCACGCCACTGCAACTCACCCCACTCCAGCGCACCGGGGTCGCGCAGCAGCTGCCCGAAGAACAACGCCCGTCGAATCCGGTTTCTCTCGACCGGCGCAGGCGGATCGAGCAGCACCGTCAGGATCTCCGATCGGTTGATCAGATCGGCGTCGCCGCCGCTTTCCAGCCGATAAAAACGCACGTCGCCGACGAAATCCAGCGCGATCGTGCCGTCGGGCAAGCGCCGCTGCTCCAGGCGAGCGGCGCGCAGCAGGTTTCGATAGGTCGGCAGACGCTGATGGACCAGCACGTCGGCCAGCGCGTCGCCCTCGCGCCGCTCGGCGAAAATCATCCATTCCTCATCGCCGATCTCGAATCGCCCCGGCTCGACCCGGTCCAGATCGACGCGGGCAGCCATTTCACCCTCCATTCGATACAGCTCGCCGTAACCCCACGGGCGGAACAGGTTGGTCACCGCCGCGACCAGCAGCAGGCCGCACAACGCCAGAACCATCACGGCACGCACGATCGGATATCGACCGACACCCGAAGCTGCCATGGCGGTGACCTCGAAGCCGCCCTGCAGCCGGCCGAGGCCGATCACCAAACCGAGAAACAGCGCACCGGGGATCAGCACATCGAAGAACAGCGCAACCTTGATCGCCGCCAGCTGACCCACTGCCTGCAGCGAAAATCGCTCGACCACCGCGTCATTCAGAAATTGGCTGAGGTAAAACACCAGAACGATCACCAGCACGACCGCAAACACACCCAGCACCGGGCGCAGCAGCTGCATCATGACGTAGCGTTCCAGCCGACTCATGCCGCGCGAACTTCACGCTTGGCCAGCAGACTCTCCACGAACCGGAGATCGTCGAGAGAATCGACATCGACTGCCGCTTCGGCTTCTTCGAGGAGCACCGCTTCGATTCGTGATCCGAGCCGGGCCGACAACGCCTCCGTGGCCTGCTTCAGCGTCAGGCGACCGAACAGGTAACGCGCGAGGTTTATCCATCCGAGCCGCGCAACAATTCGCCACGGCTTCTTGCGATCGGCTTCGAAAGCTTGCCAGAGCGCCACCACGTCGCGGCCGCGCGGTCCGGAAAAATAGAACAGGTTGGTTCCGCAAACCGAGCGATCGGCGAATCCGTAGTGCGTGCGTCGGTGGCCCTCGAACCGCTTCTGTATTTCCTCATGATCGACGACACCGACCACGGCCTCGGCACCGCTATCTCGCGCGGCATCGATGAAGGAATCGAGCCATTCCGGCTGCAGCAGCGGATGATCGCCGGTGACCAGCAGCACGTCGCGCGACGACGGCATTCGCTGCAACGCGCGCGCCGCGCTGGCCGCCGGCCCGGGGGCCGGGTCGACCCGCTCTCCGATGCCGCTCGATGAAAGAAGCTCGAGATGGGCCTTCGAGTCCGGACACACCGCGACCACCCGCTTGATTCGTCTTGCCTGTCCGACCGATTCCAGCACGCGCTCGAGCATCGGTCGGCCGTGGACCGGCACCAGCACCTTTCCGGCCACGCCCGCCGACAAGGCCAGCGGATCTCCAGGCCCGCGATCGCCGGCCAGCACAATGGCGTCGCAAGTCGATTCACTCATTCCGACAGCGGCCTCTCGTAGATCCGGAAAGTCTGCGCCGCACGCATTCCGATCGCCTCGATCATCGAGCGCATCCCCTTGTTCTGTCGAAGGATCCAGGACTGCTCGGTCTCCTCGATGCCGTCGGCGACCAGCACCCGGCGCGCCGACTCGATCAACGCATAGGCGATCCCCGCACCGGGAAGCGACTGCTGGAACGCCGGATCGATTCCCATCAGCGGGATTCGCGCTTTCCGGCTACGGCGTCGCGCAATCCGCCACAGCAGACGCACCGCGCCGGTTGGAAGCAGTCGTCCGTTGAGATCCGCGATCAACTCGTTGAGGTCCGGCAAAGCGACGATGAAACCGGCCGGTCGACCTTCGTAGAAAGCGAGCTGGACGTAGCCGGGACGAATCAACAGCTTCATTTCCTGGACCATGTGCCGAAATTCTTCCTCGGTGATCGGAACGAAGCCCCAGTTTTCCGCCCACGCCGCATTGAACAGTTCACGCATCGTCTCGGCGCGCCGGGTCAACTCACCGCGGGGGACCGGGCGGATTTCCAGTCGACCCTGCATGCGCTCCAGCAATCGAGCGACGCGCGGCGGGAGTCGACAGTCGGGAGAGCCTCGATAGGCCAACATCTCTGCCGCCGGCTCGAAACCGGCCTGTTCCAGGCGCGATGGGTAGTATTCCGGGTTGTGGTTCATCATCATCATCGGCGCATGTTCGAATCCGTCGACCAGTACGCCGCACTGCTGGTTGATCGACAGATCGAACGGGCCGAGCATGTCGGTCATGCCGTGCGCCTTGAGCCAGCCGCCGGCGATGTCGGTCAACCGTTGAAAGACCTCGGCGTCGTCGACCGCCTCGAGCTGACCGAACTGGCCGCGACCGGCTCGCCCGAGCTGCTGGTCGAGCGAATCGACCTGAGCGCTGATTCGACCGACGACTCGATCGGCCTCGATCGCGATCCATGCTGCCGCGGAGGCATGCCGGAAATACGGCTGGCGGGGCGCCCAGGCTTGCCGCACCTGCAGTCGCAACGGCTGGATCCAGCGTGAATCCGCCCCCCGAAGCCGCTGCGGCAGGCCATGAAAGGATTGCCACTGCCGCCGGGTCTTTACCGGGACGATCTCGATCGAGCGATTCCGGATCGTGGCCATCAGGCGATTCTCGAAGAATGTGGCGTCAAAACAACGGATATTGCAAAAAAGTCCGCGTTCACACAAACTGACGCCGAGCGCAGCCCGCAGGACCCGGAACAAGGGAGTTTTCCGAAAAGTTTCATTCCATTCGGCTTCCCTTTATAATGCTCGTTTGAATTGCTCGCGACCGCGTTTCCGCGGAAATTCTACGCGAGATCACAGAACAACAAGGGAAATTCGGTTTTGAGCGATCTGCCAACCCCCACCAACAACTCGCTTCCGCTGAAGACCTCGGGCTATCGGAGTCTGGCCGAAGCGCTGGACTACGCGGCCAAGGGGACGACCGGCTGCAATTTCCACGATGGCCGTGGCCAATTGACCACCGCCATGACCTACACCGAACTGCGAGATCGTGCGCGGAGCGTGGCGCTGCGTCTGGCCGGACTGGATCTGCCTCGAGGGAGCCGGATCGCACTGGTTGCCGACACCCAGCCCGATTTCCACATCATGTTTTTCGCCTGCCAGTACGCCGGGCTGGTGCCGGTGCCGCTGCCCGCAGCGGTGCATTTGGGTGGCCGCGAGGCATACATCGCGCACCTGGGCGCGCTGCTGAAAGACTGCCGCGCCAAGGCAGCCTACGCTTCCAACGACTTCGTGGGTTTCCTCGAAGCCGCCGTCGATGGACTGGACCTGGCCGTCAGCGGCACGATCGAGGCGTTCGAAGCACTCGAACCTGCCGAGTCGCTGCCCGAGCCGCCTTCGGAAGATGAACTCGCTTACCTGCAGTACACCTCCGGAAGCACGCGCTTTCCGCGCGGCACGATGATCACCCAGAAAGCCGTATTGACAAATCTGGCCGGCATTCTGCAGTACGGCGTTCAGATTCGACGCGGCGATCGGTACGTCTCCTGGCTGCCGTTCTACCATGACATGGGCCTCGTCGGACTGATTCTCGGGCCCGTCGTTTCGCAGCTCAGCGTGGATTACCTCGGCACGCGCAGTTTCGCGATGCGCCCACGCCTCTGGCTCGAACTGATGTCGCGCAACCAGGCCACCATTTCCTACTCGCCTCCGTTCGGATTCGCGCTTTGCGCACGCCGACTGCGGGCGTCGGATCTGGACCAGTATGACCTTTCGGCCTGGCGGGTGGCCGGCGTCGGAGCGGAGATGATCCGGGCCGGCTGGCTGCGTCAGTTCGCCGAAGCGCTGGCACCGTGCAACTTTTCCGAGTCGGCTTTCCTGCCGTGCTACGGAATGGCCGAATGCTCGCTGGCCGTGAGTTTTGCGCCACTGGCCCAGGGGCTGGAAATCGATCGGTTGAATGCCGACACCCTGGCGCACTCGCGCCGAGCGGAGCCGGTCGACGACGATCGCGACGACGTCCGGGTCACCGAATTCGTCAACTGCGGTCGGCCGTTGCCGGACTATGAAGTCGAAATTCGCGATGAGCAGGGCCGCGTGCTCGACGAACGGCAGTGCGGCACGATCTTCCTGCGCGGGCCCAGCGTGATGTCGGGCTACGCAAACAACCCGGAAGCGACGAACGAGTCGCTGTGCGAGAACAACTGGCTCAACACCGGGGACGTCGGCTATCGCGCCGGCGATTCTCTGTTCATCACCGGCCGGGCCAAGGACCTTTTGATCATCAACGGTCGGAATATCTGGCCACAGGATCTCGAATATCTCGCCGAACAGCAGCCCGAAGTGCGGGCCGAGGACGCTTCGGCGTTCGCGATCCCGGCTGAGGACGGGACCGAGGTCGCGGTGCTCGTCGTTCAGTGCCGCGAGCAGGATCCTTTCCGCCAGGCGCGGCTGGTCGAACGGCTCAAGCAGAAGATCCAGTCGGAGTTCGGTATCGCCTGTCTGATCGAACTGGTTCCGCTGCACACCCTTCCGCGCACCTCCTCGGGCAAGCTATCCCGCAGCGGAACGAGGCTGGATTTCCTGAAGCGCAACGATCTCGAAGATGCCCAGGTCCTGCCGCGCGAGTTGGTCAACCGGACGCCTCACACGCGGGCCCTGAATCAGGCCGATTGACGACGGCATGAGTCATCAGCCGGTCATCGCCTTGACCGGCGCAACCGGCTTCGTCGGGCGGGAAATCGTCCGACAGATCGCCAAAGAGCTGCCCGAAACCTCTCTTCGGCTGCTGGTGCGCCGTCCCGATCGCCGGGCCCTTTCAGGCGAACTCACCGCCCACCGGATCATTCCCGGTTCGCTGGATGATCCGGAATCGCTCCGCCGACTGGTTTCCGGTGCCGGCACCGTCGTGCACGTCGCCGCAGCGATCGGCGGCCGGAACGCAGAAGCATTCGACCAGCCCAACGTGGTCGGTACTCGTCGACTGCTCGACGCGGTGGGCGAAGGCGCGCCTGGCGCCCACCTCATCCAGGTTTCCTCGCTGGCCGCGCGTCATCCAGCGCTGAGCTGCTACGCGGCTTCCAAGCGCGCCGCAGAAGAGCTGATACAGACCCGGGCTGAGCGCTACTCGATTCTGCGACCACCGGCAGTCTACGGTCCGCACGATTTGGCACTTGCCCCGTTCTGGCGCCTGCTGGCGCGGGGATGGCTGGTCCGCCTCGGTTCTCCAGACGCGAAATTTTCGCTGCTGCACGTCAACGACATGGCGCAGGCGGTCGTTCGTTTGCACCGCCATGGACCGCTCGGCGGGACGGTCACCCTGGCCGGGCCCGAGCCGGTCGGCGGCTGGCGATGGGCCGATATAGCGGGCGTCGCGGCCGAAGCCGGAAACCGTCCGGTCCGCATCGTTCCGATCCCCGGGCTGGCGCTGAAAGCCACGGCGAGCGGGTCAGGGCTCTGGGCCCGGATCACCCGGCAGGATCTGGTGATGGGTCCCGGGAAGGCGCGCGAGCTGCTCCATCCGAACTGGGTCTGCGATAATCTTGACGTCGAATCCGCGCTGGGCTGGCGCCCGGCAACGCAATTCCGACAAGCGCTTGGTACCTTACCGGGATGGACTCGCTCATGACCGATCAATCAGCGCGCGTACGACACGCGATCCGTGAAGCCCTCGAGGCATCGCTGCCCGAGCTGGGACAGGTGGACTTCGATGCCACGCTGACCTCGGACGTCGGCCTGGATTCGGTGCAGATCATGGACCTCGTGATGGAAATCGAGGACCGCCTCGATGTTTCGATTTCGGTCGAGGCGCTGGCCGAGATCAAGACGCTGAACGAGCTTGCCGACCGCCTCGCCTCGCGCGTCGGCGAGGAAAACACATGAGCCTGTTCGAGAAGTTTTCCGGGCTTGCCGAGGCCCGGGCCGGCCTCGGCGAAGCAGGAGTCGCGCCGGTAGCGACTCCGATCGAAGACATCATCTCGGCAACCGAAGGCGTGATCGGCGGGCGACGCGTCATCCTCGCAGGCACCAACAACTACATGGGCTTGACCCGCGAGCCTGAAATCGTGGAGGCCGCGCAGGAAGCGTTGGCGCACTACGGAACCGGGACGACCGGGTCGCGCATGGCCAACGGCAGTTATCACATGCACCAGGCGCTGGAACGCGACTTTGCCGAGGCATTCGGCTGGCCGTCGGCGATGGTGTTCTCGACCGGCTACCAGGCCAACCTGGGCACGCTGTCAGCGCTGGCCGGCGCAGACGATTTCCTGCTGCTGGACGGCGACTCGCATGCCAGCATCTACGACGGCGCCCGGATGAGCGCGGGTCAGACGGTAGTCTTTCGCCACAACGACCCGGACAACCTTGATCGCCGGCTGGCTCGGCTTGGTTCGAACGCCGAGCGCGCTCTGATCGTCGTCGAGGGCCTTTACTCGATGCTCGGCGATCAGCCGCCGCTCGCAGAGTTTGTCGAAGTCAAGCGTCGCCACAACGCCTGGCTGCTCGTCGACGAGGCGCATTCGTTCGGCGTTTTCGGCGAACGCGGCCTCGGGCTTGCCGAACAGACCGGCGTTCTGGACGACGTCGATTTCGTCGTCGGAACGTTCTCCAAGAGCCTGGGCGCGATCGGAGGGTTCTGCGTCAGCCGACATCGCGAGCTGGAGCTGCTGAGACTCGCATCTCGTCCTTACATCTTCACCGCCTCGCCCTCCCCCGCCGTGATTGCATCGACCCGCGCCGCCCTGCGCCGGATCGTCGATGGCGCCGATCTGCGCCGCTCGCTCTGGCGGAATATCGATTCGCTGTACGCAGCGCTGAACCGCTACGGCTACAAGCTGGGCAGCGGGGATCCGGGACCTGTCGCGGCGATCATTCTGCCGGATCGCGCGAGTGCGCTGGCTCACTGGCAGGGCCTGCTGGACGCGGGCGTCTACGCCAACCTGATGATTCCACCCGCTACGCCGAAAGGCCTGAACCTCTTGCGCATCAGCCTCAGCGCTGCCCATACGCCGGAGCAGGTCGATCGAATCATCGCGGCGTTCGGGGAGATCCGAAAAGCCGCCTGATCGAGACCTGACCGGCTGACCGATTGCTGCGGCCGCAACTGTACTTCGGGACCCGTCGGCCGGGGCTCACCCACAGGGTTGCATGCGGTGTACCAGGGATCTCCGCCTGAATGCAAATTACAGCCGTGCTAGGGTACTGTCCGGTATTGATTGTAAATATCAGCGAGCCGATATTCCAAGTCAGGATCCGCTGCGAATGGCACCGCGGATACAAGGACCGCGTCGCTGAAATATCGACCGAAGCCCGCTCCACAAAGGGTCTGCCTGAAAGAAAGGAATCAGCCGCATCCATCAACGGCACCGGGCTTGTTGGAAACGACGAGCCGTTCCCGTCAGGTCTCGCCCGGCAGCTCGACGCTATCGGAGTTGCTAAAGCTACAGAACGAGCGGCAGGGTAGACTGGCGTTTTTTCGCGTCCGACATATCCGCCCTACCCCAACTCATCCGATCAACCACCCAAATAAAGTGATTTCTTCTGATGAATGTCCTGATAACCGGTAATTCCAGCGGCCTTGGACTAGGCCTGACCGAAACCCTGCTTCAGCGCGATGCGATCGTGTGGGGCATGAGCCGGCGCGGCTGTCCGATAAAGGATGAAGCGCTGCACGATCTGCGGTTCGATCTCTCCAACCTAAACACCCTGCCCGAAGCACTGGAGCGCCTGCTGGCCGATTGCATGCGGCTGGACCTGGTGGTGCTCAACGCCGGAATCCTCGGCCGGATTCATGAAATCAGCGAAACCGATGTGCACGACCTGGAGCACATGATGCGCATCAACGTCTGGTCGAACAAGATCATCCTTGACTGGATCATTGAACGGAAGCTGCCGGTCGATCAGATCGTCGCCATCTCTTCCGGGGCCGCCGTCAACATGAGCTATGGCTGGGGCGGCTATTCGCTGTCGAAGTCGATGCTCAATGACCTGATCCGACTCTATGCGCACGAAATGCCCGATACGCATCTGACCTCGCTAGCGCCAGGACTGGTCGACACGGCACTGCAGGACTATCTGTGCGAAGAGGTCGACAGCAAGGAATTCCCGTCGGTTCAGAAACTCAAGGACGCCCGCGGCACCGAGAACATGCCCGACGCGAACGGCGCCGCGGAACGAGTGCTGGATGTACTCGAAGACCTCCGCGACGGAGAAAGCGGCCGTTTCGTCGACATCCGCAATCTCGGCAAGGAATGAGAACGACCGCCGTCGAAACCATGGCGTATTCCGCAACGGCTTTACGTATATTGATGCAAGCGCCAACGCAAAGGGAGCACCCACGATGATGGATTTCAAGATCGGCGAGATCATCTCGCTGCTGGGCAAGACTCTTCCGTTTCTCGTCTTTCGATTCCTGATCTACTTCGGCATCACGCTGGCCTACGTACTGATCACCGGAATCGGCGCCGGGATCGGTTTCGGAATCGGCACGATCGGCGGAGAGCCAGAGGCCGGCGGGCTATACGGCGGCCTGGGCGGCTTTGCCGTCGCGGGTGCGATCATGTATTTCATCCGCGAATACCTCCTTTATCTGGTCAAGGCAGGCCATATCGCGGTTCTGGTGGAACTGATGGAGGGTCGCGAACTGCCCGGCGGCAAGGGTCAGATCGACTATGCCCAGGGCATCGTTCGCGAGCGCTTCACCCAGTCTTCGGTCCTGTTCGGCGTCGATCAGCTGATCAAGGGCGTTCTGAAGGCCTTCAACCGGGCGTTTTTCACGATCGCGAATTTCCTTCCCATCCCCGGCATACAGGGGATCGCAAAATTCATCAACACGATCATCAATCTCTCGTTGACCTACCTGGATGAGGTCATCCTCGCCTACAACATCCGCATGAAGGCAGACAATCCCTGGGCCGCCAGCCGCACGGCGCTGGTTCTTTACGCTCAGAACTACAAGGCTTTCCTGAAAAATGCGTTCTGGCTGGCGTTCGTTATCTGGGGCCTGACGTTCCTTGTATTCCTGCTGATCCTGGCTCCGGTAGCCGGACTGGTCTCACTGTTCCCGGGCACGGCGGGGCCGCTGGCGCTGGTCATTGCGGTGGTGTTCGCCTGGGGGATCAAGCAGGCGGTGATCGAGCCGGTCGGGATGACGGCGCTGATGCAGGTTTTCTTCAAGGTCACAGCCGGTCAGGAACCGAACCCGGAATGGGAAGGCAAGCTCGACAAGGTATCCAAAAAATTCTCGAAGCTCAAGGACAAGGCCTCGGAATGGGGAGACGGCGCCAAGCCGGGCGACGAACCGCCGCCTGCATCCGGGAGCGCGGGCGCCTGAGAAGGCGATTGACCGAGC